>Ga0111217_121_pt1 | contig 5495 bp, 3 predicted proteins | sample DeeMarSWOR152_54_FD_80248 | JGI IMG/M metagenome (GOLD analysis project Ga0111217, IMG submission 80248) | Parcubacteria bacterium DG_74_3 | reverse complement strand
ATGATATATAGCGAAAAAGAGCTAGAAAAGATAAAGAAACAAGGGAAAGACAGTGAGGAGGAAGAGAAAAAAGTGGTTTTTACTCCCGAGCGTCATATTATGATTAAAGAAGCCAAAAAAATTGAGCCCAAGACCAAAGTTGGTGAAGAGCTCCAGATAGAATTGCCACCTCAAGAGGATTACGGAAGAATCGCTACCCAGACTGCGAAACAGGTCATATTACAAAGAATCAGAGAGGCAGAAAAAGAGGCCGTATTTTCTGAGTACAAATCTAAAGAAGGAGAAATAGTTTCTGGCGTGGTTCAAAGGATCGAGGGTAGAAATATTTATCTGGACATCGGCAAAACTCTGGGAATTTTAAAAAAAGAGGAGCAGGTGCCCGGTGAATTCTATCGACCGGGACAAAGATTAAAGGTTTATATTCTAAGAGTAGATAGCACTGCCAAGGGGCCAGTAATTTTCCTCTCTCGAGCTTATCCCAAATTAATTTCTAAACTTTTCGAATTAGAAGTTCCGGAAGTTTCAGCCGAGGAAGTGGAAATAAAATCAATCGCCAGAGAACCGGGCTCAAGGACAAAAATTGCTGTTCAATCGAAAGTAGAGAATTTGGACCCTATCGGCTCCATGGTTGGCCAAAGAGGAACCAGGGTAATGGCGGTTATTAATGAGTTAGGAGGAGAAAAAATTGATATTATCGAATATTCTGAAGAGCCAGAAGAATATATTGCCAATGCTTTATCTCCGGCTAAGATATTAGAAGTAAAGATTGAGACAAAAAATAAAGCTTTAGTTTTGGTACCAGAAGACCAACTTTCTTTAGCTATTGGAAAAGAAGGCCAAAATGTGAGATTGGCAGCGAAATTAACCGGTTGGAAGATTGATGTTAGAAATATAGAAGGACAAGAGAAGAAGGAGCAACCAAAAGATAAGGAAGAAAAGGACAAGAAGAAAGCGGTTAAGAAGACTAAGAAGGAAAATAAGAATAAAAAATAACTAAAAAAGAGTTTTTAATTATGTCAGAATTAATCATTGTGCCAATTTCAGGCCTTGTTTCCATTTTTGTCTCGCTCTATCTGTTTTTTTATCTTTCAAAACAAGAAAAGGGTAGCCAGAAAATGATTGATATCGCTAAAGCCATTAAGACAGGGGCCAATACCTATTTAAAAAGGCAAAATACCACTTTAGCAATTTTTGCTCTGGTTTTATCAGTGATTATTGGATTTTTTTTAGACTGGCAGGTGGCAGTAGCTTATATTTTTGGCACAATTTGTACCACCATTGCTAGTTTTTTTGGCATGGCAGCTGCTTTACGTGCTAACTTAATTACAGCTAACTCCGCTCAAAAAAATTTAGGAAGCGCTTTTAAAACTGCTTTTTATGGAGGAGCCGTTATGGGTTTGTCAATTGTGGGAATGGCTTTGTTAGGAATTAGTGTTCTTTATTATATTTTTGGTCCACAAAAACTAGATATTATTTTAGGCTTTAGCTTTGGAGCTTCAGCTCTGGCTCTTTTCGCCAAAGCTGGTGGTGGCATTTATACTAAAACTGCCGATATTGCTGCAGATTTAGTGGGCAAGGTTGAGTTAGAAATCCCAGAAGACGATCCTAGGAATCCTGCTGTTATTGCTGATAATGTTGGTGACAATGTCGGCGATGTAGCTGGTATGGGAGCTGATCTTATTGATTCCTATATTGCCTGCATAATCGCTGCCATGATTTTGGGAGCAGCAATTAATATTCATTTTTTATTGCTCCCCCTTTTAATCGGAGCGATTGGACTAATCGCTTCTTTAGTTGGGATATTTTTTATTAAATCGAAAGGCCAGAACCCGGGCGCTGCTTTGAATAAAGGGACATTTTTAACTTGTTTTTTCTTCGCTATCTTAATGTTTCTCCTAATCTATTACTTAAAGCTGGGGGGTGCCGGCTGGAAAGTTTTTTATGCCGCCCTCGCTGGTTTGGCAGCAGGAGTAACTATTGGAATTACCACTGATTATTTCACTTCCATTGATAAAAACCCTGTTTTAAGAATTGCTGAGTCTTCGAAAACAGGCGAAGCTACCAATATCCTTTCTGGATTTTCCTATGGTTTAGTTAGTATTTTACCTCCTGTTATTGGAATTTGTGCAGCTATCCTTGTTTCTTACTATTTTGCTGGAGTTTACGGAGTAGCTATTGCTGCAGTAGGCATGTTATCTATTGTTGGTATGATAATTTCCTCTGACGCTTACGGCCCTATCGTTGATAATGCTAAAGGTATTGCTGAACAATCAGGATTGGGAGAAAAAGTGATAAAAATAACCGATCGTTTAGACGCCGCTGGCAATACTGCTAAAGCAATCACTAAAGGTTTTGCCATTGGGGCCGCTGCTCTAACTGTTCTTTCTCTTTTTGCAGCCTATGCTAAATTAACGGGGATTAAAACTTTAAACTTAATGGAACCCAATGTAATTGTTGGGGTATTCTTAGGGTCTATAGCGCCACCCTTTTTATCAGCTTTATTGATCTTAGGCGTTCAAAGAAATGCCGGTCGAATGATCGAAGAAGTGCGTCGACAATTCAAAGAAATTCCCGGTTTATTAGAGAGGAAGGAAAAACCTGATTATGCTAGATGCGTTGATATTGCAACCAAAGGCGCTCTTTCTGAATTAGTCTTACCTTCTGTCTTGGCAATAATTTTTCCTTTGACTACCGGTTTTTTACTGGGAAACCATGCTCTAGCTGGGTTCTTAGGCGGAAGTATTTTTTCTGGTATAATTTTCGCCCTTTTAATGGCCAACTCCGGTGGGGCTTGGGATAATGCAAAAAAATATATCGAAGAGGGAAAACTTGGTGGCAAAGGCTCAGCTGCTCATAAAGCTGCTATTATCGGCGATACAGTGGGTGACCCTTTTAAAGATACAGCCGGACCCACGATTAATACTTTAATTACAGTAATGTCTTTGGCGGCTACTATTTTTGCTCCTTTAATTCTTAAATGGACTCTATTTAAATAATTCAGACTTGACTTTTGAAATTAAAGTTGTATTCTGAAATTAGAGAAATTTAAATGAATTTAATCCCAACTGTTATTGAAAAAACTCAACGGGGAATAAGAGCTTATGATATTTATTCAAGGCTTTTAAAAGACCGGATTATTTTTTTGGCCGGTCCCATCACCGATGCGGTTGCTAATTCAGTTATTGCTCAACTTCTGTATCTAACCAGCAAGGATTCAAAAAAAGATATTCAACTTTACATTAATTCACCAGGCGGTGTATTAACCGCGGCTTTAGCGATTTACGATACTATTCAGTATGTTAAATGCTCAGTTTCAACAGTTTGTGTAGGGGCAGCAGGATCGGGAGCAGCGGTTTTATTAGCGGCTGGCAATAAAGGGAAAAGATTTGCCCTACCGAACGCGGAGATTTTACTTCATCAAGTAGCAGTCAGTGGACTAGCTGGTCAGGCAATAGAAATTGAGATTACGGCTAAACAAGTGATGAAGCTGAAGAATAAAATTAACAAAATTTTAGCGAAACATACTGGTCAGCCTTTAGAAAAGATTGGAAAAGATACTGATCGCGATTTCTATCTTTCGGCCGAAGAAGCCAAAGAATACGGAGTGATCGATGACGTGATTAAGGCCTGGAAGTAATCCACGATTTTTCCTAAAACCAGGTATCTTTGCAACCAAATGGCTCTATTCCCCGCCAGAGAAGGCGGGATTTATTTTGGAGATTTCTTTTTAGAAAAATTAATCTTTGGTAACTTCGATAGCTTAACATTCAAGTTTTGTCTAATGTTAATTATTAAGTTGCCAAGTAGATAACATGACCCAACTTAATACGATTTTAGCAACGATGGTTGCGGCAGGCATTGGAGCATTTTTAGGTTATTTTGCTCGTCAATCCATCGCCAAACGAGACTATGCTACTATCGAATCTAAAATTCAAAAAAGAATAGAAAAGTATAAAAAGGAAGCCAAAGATATAACTTCCCAAGCTAAGGAAAAATCGGCCAAGATCATTGATTCAGCAAGACGAGAAGTGGATTCAAGGAATAGAGAATTACTTAAGAGAGAAAAGATTCTATTGAAAAGAGAAAACATTCTAGATGAAAAGATTTCTGTTTTCGAAAAAAGCAAAACAGAATTCGGAGAAAAAGTACAAAGACTTAAGAGGATAAAAGAAAATCTCGAAAACTTAGAGAGGGAAGCCCAGGCAAGAATTGAAGAGATTTCCGGATTATCAGAAAAAGAAGCTAAAGAGGAATTGTTTAAAAATTTACAAAAGGAGTACAATAAAGAAATTCTAGAAAAAATAAAAAAATTAGAGACAGAAGGATACGAAAAATTTGAACAGAAGGCCAAAGAGATTCTAGCTGCTACAATTCAAAAATTAGCGGTCTCGCAAGCCCAAGAAATCACCACTACCACCCTTGCTTTACCCTCTGAAGATATAAAAGGGAGAATCATTGGCAAAGACGGCAGAAATATTAGAACTTTGGAAAAGTTGACAGGGGTAGAAATAATTATTGACGAAACCCCCGAGCTTTTAGTAATTTCAGGTTTTGATCCTATCAGAAGACATATTGCCAAGATAGCCTTGGAGAAATTGATGGAAGATGGAAGGATTCAACCAGCCCGGATTGAGGAGCAGGTTAAAAAAGTAGAATCCGAGATTCAAAATCAAATTAAAAAAGCCGGCGAACAAGCAGCTTATGAAGTAGGTGTATTGGATTTGGACCCTAAACTTATGCGACTTTTGGGAAGATTGAAATTCAGAACTAGTTATGGTCAAAATGTACTTTTGCATTCCATTGAAGTTGCGCTGTTGGCTCGAGCTTTAGCTTATGAAATTGAAGCTGATCCTAAAATTGCTCTCAAAGCTGGCCTTTTGCATGACATTGGAAAGTCCGTCGATCATCAGATTGAAGGTTCACATGTTGACATCGGTATTAAAATTCTAGAAAAATTTGAGGTAGAAAAGGAAGTCATCACTGCTATGAAGTCACACCACGAAGAATATCCTTATGGAAGCCTGGAATCTATTTTAGTGCAGACAGCCGATGCAATTTCTAGTAGCCGACCGGGAGCGAGGAAGGATACGCTAGAGAATTACCTAAAGAGACTTGGTGAACTGGAAGAGATTGCCCTTTCTTTCCCTGGAGTTACCAAAGCCTGGGCTTTGCACGCCGGCCGGGAAATCAGAGTTTTTGTCAAACCAGAGGAAATCGATGATTTATCAGCAAAAAAATTAGCAAAAGAGATTGCTAATAAAATTCAGACTGAGTTGAGGTACCCTGGCGAAATTAAGGTGACGTTAATCCGGGAAAGGCGAATAGTAGAATATGCAAGATAGATCTAGGACTAAAAAACCGCCGCGTTCGCACGCGGCGGTTTTTTTAAAAATTGAGCGGCAGACGGCATTTGAATCCATGACTTCCCCGCCTTATTGTGGGAGCGGGTGAAGGGAATTGAACCCTCGTATCTTGCTTGGAAGGCAAGCGCACTG
>Ga0111217_119_pt1 | contig 6930 bp, 7 predicted proteins | sample DeeMarSWOR152_54_FD_80248 | JGI IMG/M metagenome (GOLD analysis project Ga0111217, IMG submission 80248) | Parcubacteria bacterium DG_74_3 | reverse complement strand
TAGATTCTTTTTTAAATAACTGACAATTTTTTCTTTAGGAAGGTAAATTGCCCAGGGTTTATCAATTGCCTCAATAATCTTTTCGGAACTTATTTTTGCTTTAATATCTTTTTTTTCTCGGCCTGCCACATCATAAATATCAGTGATAATTAATCTGTCAATTGGTGCCCCCTGAAACACTTTTACAAAATCATTAAACAAATAATAGGTTCTTTGATACTGGTGGGGCTGGAAAATACACCAAATTTTTTCTTTGGGAAATTTTTCCCGAGCTGCCTTGAGCGTTACTCTTACTTTGGTTGGGTGGTGAGCGTAGTCATTGATTAAAGTAAATTGTTTTGGATGGTGGATTTTAATAATTTCAAAGCGGCGCCAAGAACCCCTATACTTAGAGAGAGCTTGAAAAGAAACCCTGTCTGGAATTTCTAAAGCTTGAGCTACGCTTAGGGCAGCTAGGGCATTGGAAACATTATGTTCTCCCGGTATTTTGAGAATTTTTTTAATCTCTGAGGTTTCTTTTTGACCAAAAAAATAATATTTAAGATTTTTAATTTTTGGACTACTCTTTATAAGTTTTTGAATGTTGTTATCGGCTTTATTTGCCACCAAAACTCCATCTTCGGGAATGTGAGAAGTGTATTCTCTATAAATGTTTAAAATGTGATTTAAGCTCTGAAAATAATCTAAATGCTCTCTTTCAATGCTGGTCAGAACGATAATTTTGGGCCAGTAATTTAAAAAAGAAGCTTGCCATTCGTCAGCTTCAATTACCAGATATTTACTCTTCCCCACTCGACAATTGGAATCTCCCCACTCTTTTAATTTGGTACCAACAATAACCGTGGGGTCAAAACCTGCTTTTTCTAACAAGAGTCCAATCATAGCAGTGGTGGTGCTTTTTCCATGGGTTCCTGAAACTGCAATGGTCCAATACTTTTTGGTTAATTCTCCCAGAGCCTCTGGATAACTTTGTATTTTAATCTTTCCTTTTCTTGCCTCTTCTAATTCCGGATTATCTGGTCTTATGGCGGGACTATAAATCACCTGTTTGACTTCGGGTGTTAAATTTTGAGGGCTGTGAGGACCAATAGAAATTTGAGCCCCCTTTTTCTTAAGGGCCTGAGTTATCTCAGAAGAAGCTAAATCTGAGCCACTTATTTGGTGACCCTTTTCTAAATAGTATTGAGCTAAAGCTGAGACACCAATACCTCCAATGCCAATAAAGTGGATTTTCATAGTTTGAATGGGCAGGATTCAAGAACAGCATATTCTGCACCACCCCTTTTTAGCGTGCTTTCCATTACCTCAATAGAATCTACGGGAAAACTCAGGTTTATTTCTTCTTCTACTTTAGGTCTTTCTTCAGCTTCAATTCTTCTCCACTCCCAGGCCCTGATTCGGCCCAGGTTAATATGAGGGGCAAAAGGCCTTCTTTCTCGATGAAAGTTAACTCTTTCTAATAAAGAACCTTCCAAATCGTTTTTAAGGGCTGCTACCTCGGGAGATTTCTCTCCTTCAACCCAAACCATTCGAGGTGGTATTTTTTTGGGAGGACCATAACAAACTTTATTTAAATTTATGGCGAAAGAATCGTGTTTTGAAGCAATTTCTTTTGTAATTTCACAAACTTCGAAAACTTCTTCATCTTTAAGATAACCCAAAAAAACCAGGGTAATGTGTAAATTTTCTCTTTTTGTCCACCTGACTGGTAATTCAGGCCAGGTGGCCTGACGATTAACCAGTTCTTTTTTTACCTCTTCTGGCAAATTTATAGCGATGAAAACGCGATGCATTACATTCTTTGAAGTGACGTATAAATCTTTTTCAGTATATCAAATTTACCTAAAAACTCAATCACGCCTCCTGTCGGAATCTGTGCGAGAAGACTTTCCATACAGGTTTATAAAGACCCCTATTGACTAAATATTTTTGAAATGAGAAGCTAAAAATAGTCCTTAAAAAAGAAAAAAAGGAGAAAAAGCAAAAGTGATAGAACCAAACGTAGGAATAACTGAGATGGGAGTAGTCATTCCCGAACATTATATTAAGGTAGCAGAGATAGCCAAACTTCGAGGATTAGACCCAGGATTTGCCACAAAAGGCCTAGGGCTTTTGGAAGCCAGAATTCCTTACGCAACTTCGTTAGAAAACCTTATTGCCCAGGCTGTTCAGGAAATAGATTACAAGGATGTCAAACGATTTTATGTTGGTACTGAATCAGACCCTGATATGTCAAAACCATTAGCAGTAACTGCCCTGAATAAGAAACTAGGGCTTACGGTTGTGCCGGTTCAATCAAAATTTGCTTGTCTGGAAGGAGTTCAAGCCCTACTTTTAGCTTGCGAATACAGTGTGTCTCACGGGGGGAAACCCGCCATTGCTATAGCTGGAGATCGTTCTATTTATGACAAAACAGACCCTCAAGCAGAAATAACTGGTGGTTGTGCAGCCATAGCTATGAGAGTTGAGTTAAATCCAGAGATCCTGGCTTTAGACTATCAACATATTGGTCAATATGCTGAAGATATAGATGACTTTAGAATTCCTCTATGGATGGCCCCCTTTCCCGCAGTTGATGGTCCCTTAACGAAACCCGCCTTCTTAAAATGTATCAAGTGGGCTGTGATGGACTGGAAAAAAGCCAATCCCGGCTTCGCTCTCTTAGATAGATTGGATTACTTTATAGTTCATGTGCCCTTTTCCAAGATGGTAGAGTGGCATATGGCAATGTTCTGGCGTCACGAAAAGTACGGTGAAGAAAAACATCTGACCATAGAAGAATGCGCAGAAAATCCAGCTTTGTGGGATGATTATAAAAAGACCATTGATGAGACAAGAAAGATACCAGAGTTTCAAGAATTCTTTACTAAAAAAGTAAAGCCAGGTCTACGATATAATCCTCACATTGGCAATTGTTATACCGGCTCTATTTTCATTTCATTAATTGCGGTGTTGGAGAAAATTAAAAAGAACCAAGAACTTGGCATGGCAGCTTACGGCAGCGGAGCAGGCTCTCTAGTAGTGATGGGCCGGGCAATGAAGAGTGGTTTCCAGAGTAACCTCAAAGAACAAATAGACCAAAAAAGAGAAGAACTTACTCTTGAACAATACGAAGAGTGGAGAGAAAGAACCCTAAAAGAAATCCGAGCTACTCCTATATTTTAAAAGGAAAGCAAAAAACTCTTTCCTTTTTTTGTTGAAAAAGTGATAAAATAAAAGAAATATGAAGGAAGCCTTACTATACAAAGCATTAAAAGAGAAAAAGGTTCAGTGTCGGAATTGCGCCCATTATTGTGTGATCGAACCCGGTAAAAGAGGAATTTGTGGCGTTAGAGAAAATAAGAATGGGAAATTATATGCTTTAAATTATGGTAAAGCAATTGCCGTCCATATTGATCCGATTGAGAAAAAACCCTTTTTCCATTTTTTGCCTGGTAGCCACTCTCTTTCAATAGCTACGGTAGGTTGTAATTTTGCCTGTAAAAATTGCCAGAACTGGGATATTTCTCAGGGTTTTAAAGGAGAAAAAGAGATTTTTGGAGAAGATTTGCCACCCAAAGAGGTTGTGAAGATGGCTCTGGAAAATAATTTACCGAGCATTTCTTACACTTATACCGAACCCACTATTTTTTCGGAATATGCTTTAGACACAATGAAGATAGCCAAGAAAAAGGGTCTGAAAAACAATTGGGTCACCAATGGATTTTGGTCCAAAGAATTATTTGGATTAATTTGGCCCTATTTAGACGCTGCTAATGTAGATTTAAAGGGTTTTTCTGATGAATTTTATATTAAAGTTTGTGAAGCCAGACTGCAACCCGTTTTAGACAATTTAATTGCCCTAAAACAAAAGAAAATCTGGGTAGAGGTGACCACCTTGTCTATTCCCACTCTCAGTGATTCAGAAGAAATGTTTAAAGGTATTGCTAAATTCATTAAAGAAAAATTAGGACCTGAAACCCCCTGGCATATAACTCAATTTTCCGGAGCAATCTCCTGGAAACTTCAACATCTGCCAGAAACCCCAACTTCAATCCTTAAAAAAGCCTATGAAATCGGGAAAAAAACAGGTTTAAAATATGTTTACACGGGCAATGTACCCGGTCTTCCCTCTGAAGACACTCTCTGTCCCAAATGTGGAACCTTAGCAATTGACAGAATGGCTTATATTGTTCGTCGTTATGACAAAAATGGAAAATGCCCTAAATGTGGGGCAAATTTGGATTTAATTTTAGAATAAATTATTATGGCTCAAATAGTTTTTGCTTGTTTTTCTCCCCATCCGCCAATTATTTTACCCTCTGTAGGCTCTCTTCCGGACAGGGCAAAAGTTCGAAAAACAATCGAGGCTTTAGAGAATTTAGGTCAAGAATTTAAAGAACAAAAACCCAACTCGATAATTATTTCCTCGCCTCATCGCGATTGGGGATTTAATGTTCCTCTTTATTTTTTAGCAAAAGATTTCGAAGGAGAGATAAAAACCTTTTTAACAGGTCTAGAATCACCTAAATTTTATTTTGAAAAAGGAAAAAATACTTATAAGACCCTGAAAGAAGATACAAAATATGCCCTGATTGGCTCAGGAGACCTTTCCCATTGCTTGAAAACTGATGGTCCTTATGGATTTCATCAAGATGGGCCCGAATTTGATAAAGCTCTTATTGAATATCTAAAGAAGAAGGATATTGGAAAAATTTTAAAGCTTAATGAATATTTTCCCGAAGCTGGAGAATGCGGTCTTCGCTCTTTTTGTTTTATTCTTGGAATTTTGGAGGCTTATTCCGTAAGCTCAAGGAAAGACTGGCAAGCAGAAATTTTATCTTATGAGGGTCCTTTTGGGGTTGGCTATTTGGTGGCTAATTTTAAGTTAAAATGAGATTAATTGAAATTAAAAAAGCAGACCTGGTTATTTTCGTTGGAGATACTCACGGTGATTTAGAGGTTTCTCAAAAGGTCGTTGGAAATTATTTGAATACTGACAATAAAATTGTTTTTTTGGGAGATTATGTTGACCGAGGGCCATTTTCAAAAGCAAACCTCGATTTTTTATTAGAAACCAAAAGAAAAAATCCTGAAAAAATCTATCTTTTACAGGGAAACCACGAGGGTTATCCTATTATAAAATTTTTTCCTGCTGACTTTTGGGAAAGTTTAGATGAAAGAGATTATAAGAAATACAGCTCTATTGTTATAGAATTCCCCCTGGCTTTAATTGTGAAAAACATCCTTGCTCTCCATGCCGTTCCTCCTGACCTAAAAACAACGAAGACCAACCATATTCCTTCGAAAGAAATTAATAAAATTAAATTAGGGAGCAAGGAGTGGCAACAAATTACCTGGGGAGACTTTTATGAAGAAAAGGGAGATTATTTAGGTCAAGATTTATTTTCTGGTCGTTCCAGGTTTGGCAAAGATTATTTTTTAAAAATAATGAAAAGATTCGATAAAAACATTTTAATCAGGTCTCATCAACCCGATGCACCTCAATTTATGTTTGATGATAGATGCCTAACTATTTTTAGTTCCTCTATTTATGCTCGAGAACGAACTATTGCTATTTTAGATTTTAAAAAAGAAATTAAAAGCGCCAAAGATTTGGAAATTAAAAAAATTTAGAAAATGACTATAATTGAACTGGTAAAAATAACAATAGAAACTTTTGTTAAGGAGGGAAAAATTATTTCTCCACCCGATGACTTATCAGAAGAATTCTTGAAGGAAAAATCAGGAACTTTCATTACGATTAAAAAAAATGGAAAATTGCGAGGTTGTATTGGAACTTATTTGCCCACTCAAATCAATATTGCCCAAGAAATTATTCGTAATGCTGTTGCAGCAGCTACCAAAGATTATCGGTTCGGCCCCATTCAAAAAGAAGAACTCCCTAATCTTTCTTATATTGTCTATATTTTAAGTTATCCAGAAGCAGTAAAAGATATTAACACATTAAATCCTAAAAAATTTGGTATCGTTGTGAGAACGGGACCCTTAGCTTTTCCAAATGAAGAAAGCGTGGTTTTCAATGGACTCGTTCCTTACAGAACCGGTGTTTTACTTCCGGATTTGGAAGGAGTAGACACGATTGAAAGGCAAATTTCTATTGCCTGTCGAAAAGGAGGGTTTGACCCCACGAAAGAAAAAATTTTAATTTATAGGTTTACTGTTAAAAAATATCAATAAAACCTTTGTAAATTTTCTAACTTATTATACTTTATCTATTAATCCCTGACAAAATTTTTTCATTTTTTCAAGTTCTGCCACCCCCTTTTTTGTTGTCCTGTAAGCTCTTTTTCCTTTATACTTTTCACCCTTAATATAGCCTTTTGTTCTTAGCTGGAATAAAACTTTTGAAACCAATAATTTATTAGGCAAAAAACCAAATTTTTCAAAAACTAATTTTTGAATATCTTCATTGGGAATTTCTCTTTGTTTGCCCAAAGAAAGAATATAAATCCAGAGATTTCCCTCAGTATTTAATTTTTTAAATCTTTTAAAAGGTTCCATAAATTAAAATTTAGAATTATCGTTCTCGTTTACCCAGAATAAACTCTTCAACCATTTCCCTGGCTTTCTCATCAGTAAATTGCTGAGGGGGATGTTTCATAAAATAAGCTGAAGTTGAAATCAAGGGTCCTCCAATTTTTCTGTCTAAAGCAATTTTTGCCAACCTGATAGCATCAATTACACAGCCTGCTGAATTTGGTGAATCTTCAACGTTTAAACGAAGCTCAATATCCATTGGAATATCGCCAAATTGTTTTCCTTCAATTCGAATAAAAGCTATCTTTCTATCTTTTAGCCAGGGAACATAATCTGAAGGCCCAATATGTAAATTATCATAACTTAATCTTTTTGAAAGCTGAGATTCGACACTCTCTGTTTTAGAAATTTTTTTGGATTTTAGTCTTTTCCGAGAAAGCATATTCAAAA
>Ga0111217_111_pt1 | contig 7731 bp, 7 predicted proteins | sample DeeMarSWOR152_54_FD_80248 | JGI IMG/M metagenome (GOLD analysis project Ga0111217, IMG submission 80248) | Parcubacteria bacterium DG_74_3 | reverse complement strand
GTACGACCCAACATTTCTTTAGCCCCCACTCCCACTGCCAGAATTTTATTTTCGGTCAAATCTACCGCGACCACTGATGGTTCTTCTAAAAACCACTCCTTTACCGGGGAGAAAAACCAAAGAATTGCAGGTCCCGAGATCTATCCCCATTTTTTTAATAAACATATTAGTATTTCCTATTAACTCTTTTATATTATATTAAATTTCAAATCTTAGCAAGTTTTGGAAATTTGGCTCCTTTCCCTGGTAAAGGACTAAATTGGTTTTCAGAAAAAGGTTGCAGTATAATAAAAATTGACTATGAGAAAGAAAGTCAGAAAAATCTTATTTTTAATTTGTTTGGTTTTATTTTTATTGGTAAGTCCTCTGGTGGTTCTTTATTCCCAAGGATACAGACTTAATTTTAATCCCCCAACTGGCAGAATAAAGATAACCCAAACAGGAGGTTTATTTTTAAAAGCCTGGCCCAGGCAGGTGGAAATTTATTTGGATTCTAAACTGGTCAAAAAGACGGATTGGTTTTTTGGCTCGGTTTTTATTGAAAATCTGCTACCTAAAAAGTATAAAGTTTTGGTGAAAAAGGATGGCTTTCATCTCTGGGAGAAAACATTAGAAATAAAAGAAAAAGAGGTAACCGAAGCAAAAAAATATCGTTTTATGGCCTCAAAATCCGAATTTTTCCCTTGTAAGTCAAGGAGTAGAAAGCTTCTGGTTTTCTCCAGACCAGGAAAAAAAATAATTTTATTAAATGAAGAATCTGAAAAAGAGGGTTGGTCTCTAAAGCTCTATGATGTAGAAAGAGGAATCCAAAGCTACCTGGTTACAGAAAAGGAAATTCATCCTCAGGGAGCTGAATTGTTAAATTTAGATTTTTCTGTCGATTCTAAAAGAGTTTCATTAGAAATAGGAGCAGCAGAAAGAATAAAATATTTTGACTTAGAAATAGATAGAATACCACCGACTCTGGTTGAAGAAGAACCCCCTTTCGTTCCCTTAGACCGTGTTATCGCCTATCAAAAGTTAAATGATGATGTTTATTATCTAAATAATTTTGGGCATCTTTTCAAAACCAATCTTTCTTTCGAATCTCAAACAAAAATATCAGAAAAACCATTTGCCCTATTGCCAGAAACCGAATACCAGTTGAAGGTCTGTGGTGATTTTATTTTTCTGAAGGAGGGTGAAAATCTCTATATATTCAATTCCGAGTCAAAAACTTTTGAGAAGTTTTTTTCGCCCTTTCGAGGCCTCAGAGTTTCTCCAAATTCAGAAAAATTAATGTATTGGTCAGATTCTGAAATCTGGATTTTGTTTTTAAAAAAAGGGGTAATCCCCTCTCCTGAATATACAGAAGAAAAACTATTTTTAGTCCGTCTTTCAGAAAAAATTAATGACGTGATTTGGTTAAATTCGGATTATTTTGCTTTCATTCTTGGCAACATGATAAAAATTACGGAGACCGATACAAGAGACAGGTTGAATATTATTGACTTTGCCACACTTGAAAAGCCTCAAATGTTTTTTAATACCAATAACCAAAAACTATATATTTTAAGTGGAGGAAATTTGCAATCATCCCCAAAATTACTTCCGTGAAACAAGAGGGTTTCCCCTTACATAAAAACGCCAGGGTTTTTCTTTCCAAGCACCGGCATACTCAATGCCGATTCTTTTTGTTTTTATAATTTGAGCTGGTAGAATTTTTACTCCCCTATCTTCTAACCAAATTCTTTGACTTTTTGTTAAATCTTCTTCATTAAAAGAATGACTCAATTTCATCCACCGACAAAGTTTCCCGGGGCCCGAAGCTACTCTTTTCAATTTTGCTCCCTGGTTGGGAGGTTCCAGAGCCCGTATTAATACGCATTCTGGCTTCCCTACTTTCTCTGTGGTGATATTTAATTGCCAATGAATTCCGTAACAAAGAAAAATATAAATATGCCCTCCTTCTAAATACTTGCTTTTATTTCGTTTGGTGATTTTACCACCGAAAGCGTGAGAGGCCCTATCTTGGGGGCCGATGTAAGCCTCTGTTTCAATAATTTTTCCCTCCAGTTTCTTTTTCCCCATCTGTCTTACTAAATACTTTCCCAAAAGTTCTTTGGCTACCTTTAAGGTCGGTCTTTTATAAAATTTTCGAGAGAGCCTTTTTTTCATTAATATATTTTAACAAAATAAATAAAAAATAGCTCAATTAAGGGGCTATTTTAATCAGCTCTTGGGCGGGAAGTCTTCCCCGCCTAGCTTTTAGATTTTGGTTTGGGCCTCAATTTTCTTTTTGAAATCTAACCACTTTACATTACCAGGGCCTGCTAAACCACAAATTTCTTTAAAGGGACAGTATTTACACTGCCAATTATCAGGCCAACTTGAAATTCTTGAGGGAATGATGTTGGAATCAATCTTTGTTTTAAGCTCGGTTAGGGGTTTAATTAGAGAACGGGCTTTTGGGGAGCTGTACTTTATTACAAACTCCTTTAATTCCTGGGTGTCTTTATTGACATAGAGTAATATTCCTTTTTTGGGGTCGAGATAGTGGAGATATAGTTGAAGTTGGTCAATATGTTCTTCTTTAGCTCGATTTAAATTTTTAAAAACCATGCTATTCATACTCTTAATATCCAGTACATATAAGTCTTTGCCGTCGCTAATGATAGCGTCTGCCCTTCCCCGGATTAATTCTTGAGGAGGAATATCCACTTCTGAAGCCACCACGTGGACTTCCTTCATACTTAAAAGGGGCTTCATAATAAGGCGGTGAATAGAATCACCGTGGTCGAAAAGTCTCAAAATCCTGGCGTCCATTTCTTCTCGAGGCGCGTTTTTGAATTTAAAAAATATTGCCCGAGAGCATTTGCCGGCATCGGAGATATAAAAGTGGTGTTGGGCTCTGTCTTTTTGTCTGTCTAAGTAGTATTTGTTGATAAACTCTTTGAGCATCTTACTTTAATTCTTCTTCTATATCTTTAATTTCTTTACTAATTATTTTTTTAGATATACCCAGAGCTTTCTTTAAATTTTCAGACATCCTTCTTTCTTTTTGGCTTAACTGCGGTTTACCATCAATTTGAGCTATCTGTTCTGTTACTTCTTTACTCAAAATTCTAAAGGCTCGGTATAAAGCCTTTTCGGCTTCGGTAGTTTCTTTTCTCAATCTTTTTCTTTCTTTTTTTATTTTTCTCCAAAACCAGAGAGTCCCAAAGATTATAATCACCACAAGACCAAAAAGAGTAATGGTAATGGTAAGATAATCAATTAGTATTCCCCCAATTCTAATGAAAGCTGGAGGAATAATAGAAACGGTAACCATTGATATTGTTCTATTTCCTGCCTTATCTATCGCTTCAACTAAAACCAGGTGTTTTCCTACCGATTGGGGTGGAATTTTATATTCTGGTTTTTCCACTCTTACGGGGTTTTCCTTATTAACCCTGACCTCAAAATAAGCTATTCCCGAGGGCTCATCGATTGTTTCGAAGAATAGGGTGGGCCTGGGCCGAATTGTTTCTTCTCCCTCTTGAACTTTTATTTCGAAGGGTGTCGGAGGTTGAGTGTCTATCTGGAATTTAAAATGAGAAACTCCTCCCCAACCAGACTCATTGCGCAGTTGAACGTGAAAATACCAAATGCCGTCATCTAAATCTTCTAATTGTCTTTCTGATATTACCCCGGAATAAAATATTGTTGGTAGGGAGAAAGGATTATTGTCAACCAGTAGTTTTACTCCGGTCATGTCCGAAGGGATTGTCCAGATAAATTTCGGGTCGTTATTCGAATACCATTTTTCTGAAGCAGGATGGGTGGGAGAAGAAACGTTTGGAGCTTCTGGTGCCCCTTCGGGAGGAGTGTATTCAGGAAGGGGAAATTTTGCAGGTTGAATAACATAGGCTCCGGGAATCATGCTGGCTAAAACATTTGTTCCTTTATAGTCAGCAGCTAAGACCGAACCGCTTAAAAAATCCACTTTACAGGCACCAGCTGTCTTTGCCTGAAAACTGACAGTGGCAATAATACCTGAGGCGCCATTAAAGTTGTCTGGCGTTCCTCCACCAAAGCTAAGGGTGCCTCCAGAATTAGAAAAAGTTGGCTCAGTTGTCCATAAACTGAAAATTGAACCTGCTTTAGAAATACTCATTACATCAAGTTTGTCTGAGTCAAATTTTAAAGTTGCTTCAGCAGCATTAATAATCTGTTCTCTGCTATCCAATTCAATAGAAACGGAAAAAATTCGACCCACGGAATAAGTCCCGGTAGAGGGAGATAAATATAAAGAGGCGCCAGCAGCATTGGCTTCATTTATGGCTATACTAAAAATCGAAATTAAAAGAACCGGAAGTATAGATAAAGTATTAAAATTCCTTAGTTTGAGCATTGGTTTCTTGAATTTTTCTAATTATACACCAGATTATCCCTGTTACTACCAGAATCAAGATTATTATCAAAGAGAGGGGTATTTTGGGTTTTACTGGTAAGGGCAAAGATGGAGGTACATATTCAGCAATTCTTTCATTTCCTGCCTTATCAACCGCTCTAACTTTTATTATACTATGTAAGCTCTGACCCTCCAAGAGATATGGACTGGAACCTACTTTCCATTCCCCTTCTCCTTCTTTTACTTCGTAATAATCAATTCCTGTTTGTTTATCTGTAGTAAAAAAAATTATAAAATACTTTCCTTCAAAAACAGTGGGTTGTTGAAAAATCTCTATTTTGAAGGGCTCAGGAGAAATATTATCTTTTTCAATCTCTATTTGCCAATGGTCTTCAAGAATCTCTGTTTTTTCAGTGGAAATTTCAAAAATTGCTCCTCGGGTAGTCAACTTGGCTTCGGTTCCTAATTTATCGCTTAAGAGAACGCGAGAGGTATCTAAAAATATCACTTTGGCTGTATTTTCCTGGAATTCCTGAGTTAATGGTTCAGAAACTTTAAAAATTATTTTCCCCAATAAATTAGTGGATCCGGGATCGCCAGCTATTCTTCCACAATATTCACCTGGAATTCCTCCAATAAAAGAAATAAAACCTGAATCCTGATTAATTGTTGCTGTTTTTACCCAGAGAGTTAAAATTGATTCTCCCTGGCTAAAATCAATTGCCTCTAAAATATCATTGGAGAAACTTAAATTAACTTCGACAGCATTAATACATTCTCTTTCAGTATCGATTCTAATTTCTTCTATAAAAGTTTCACCCAAATGATATTCCCCGATATCTGGCTCCAAATATAACAAAGCAGCATCTGTAACCTGGGGGATTATGAAAGAGAGAATAGCAAAAAGAAAAAAGAATTTAAATTTTGCGTTAAAATTTTCCATAAATAATAACTAAATTATCCGGTCCAGCAACACAAAAGAATGCTCAAATCTGGTAAATCCACTGTCCCATTTTGGTTTAAATCATATTGAGAATTATCTTTTTCCCACCAGCACAGGAAAATACTAAAATCAACTAAATTTACCCTTCCGTCTTTATTGAAATCAGCTCGAAGACAAACCTCTTCGGGAGGAACCATTATTTCTCCTATATAAAAAGCCAAAGCCTTACCAAAACCGCTTTTTTCTTGAGCGTTAATTTGAAAACGAGCTTTAGTAGAGTGTGAACCCTCCTCAAGGGGTTGAGTATCAAAAGAAAGAAGCCAAACACCAATCTCGTCTGCCCAGACCCTTTCAATAATTTCTAATGAAAGAATATGAACGTCTATTTGGACTTCAGGTACGGCTTGGCCAAAAATATTTAAATTTTCACCTTTTCTTAAGGTGCTTTTATCGAGACCAATGGTGGGAGGTAAAAAGATGCCAGAGACAGTAGTAATTGCATTAGCAATCACCCGGAAGGTTAAAGAATAGGTAATTGATTTTATTCCGTCTTTATCTTCTGCCCAGAGAGAAAAGGTATAAACCCCAGCAGTTAAATCAGTAATTTCTCCTTTAAAATCGGCTTGGGAATTTGCTTTGGTTGGGGTTACTTCTTTTCCATCTTTTAAAATATGAATTCTTGAGTCAGGATAAGCCTTTCCTTTAAGAATAACTTTGGTCGGAACTTCTGGGGGAACATATAGGCCTCCACCAGGGGGCGGTGGAGCTTCTTCTACTTTACAGACCGCATCACAACCATCTCCAGAAACATTATTTCCGTCATCACAATCTTCTCCATAGAGGGATTGTACAATTCCATCCCCGCAATAAGGAGCCCAACCCGTGCAATCCATATTACAAAATCTGTTGGCGGCATTATAGGCATATGTTCCGTTGTCTGTGCCGTCATCACAAAATTCATCTGCTTCCACAATGTCATTTCCACAAATATGAACCGATACCGAAGTTTGTAATATATTTGCTTGAGTGTTTTGAAAAAATAAAAAAAATAGACTAAAAATTAGTCCCAGAAAGATTGGAATGTAAAATAAAGGGCTTTTAAAATTTCCTACCCATAAAACCATATAATTATTAAAAATTGAGGTAATATTTGAATTGAGCTTACCTCTTTTTTCTCCAAGCTCTATATCCTCTCCAGCCAAAATAGCCAACTATAATTAAAATAAAGAGAATTATCCCAATTACACTGGCTTTATCTCTAAAACTTAAACCCTCAAACCCATAACCCTCATAATCTGGCAGGCTTCCGTAAGAAAGGATTACCAAAGAAAGTTCGCCCTCGCTAACAACCTCCTCAGTTTTGAAAATTTTAAATTTTACCAAGTAATTTCCGATTGGAAGTTTAGTGGGAAACTCAGCTACAATTTTCTGAATCTCAAAGGGTTCAACTTTCTCAATTTTAGAATTTTGAACCGCTTCTAATAACTCCCCTCCTTGATTATCATAAATATCTAAACTAACTTTAGTGGGAGCTGCTCTTATATTTCCTAAATTTTCAATTTGCATTTCAAACTTTATCTTTCCTGGAAAATAAAGCCATAAAAACTTGTGTCCTTCCTCCAAATTAAAAATCTCAACGTTCCTTACCTTAAAATCAAAAATCTGGACGTCTTTGACCTCCAGATCAACGTCTATCTGGGCTCCCATAATAATAGAAACTCCGCCACCTTCGCGAGGACCAACCGGAATGGTTGTTACTCTAATATGTCCTTTATAGGTACCAAAGTTAGCATCTCGGGGCACGTCTACCATAACTATGATTGAGGTTTGTCTTTCTCCCTGGGCTAATGTAAAGGATGCTCCTTTGTCAATCAAAATCCAATCATTGGCTCCGGGAACATTGATGGTAGTTTCTATTCTTAACTCCTCACCCGGATCTCCTCTTCCCAAATAAATTTCTTTCTCGTAATGAGAGCCACGGGTTAAATTATTGTTTTTTACATAGGGGGGAGAAATACCAAAGCCAGCCCAGACTAAATTTGGATAAATTAAGGTTAAAAACAAACATATAATAAAAAATACAGGTAATCGCTTAAGACCCATTTTAGATATACTGTGATTACCAATTCTGAGCTTCTCCGGTTAGGGCAGCAATGGTATTGGTCCCGTTATAGGTTCCAGAGGCTTGGCCAATAATAACCTGTATTAACCAGTAAGTATCTTTGGTAGCTGGAGAGCTGGTAGAGGTGGATTTTGGACAGTTAAGCTCAAGTTTCTGAACAGTGCTTGAAGCCACGACTCCATCTCCCCAGGTAAAGCCAGTGGTAGTAGAATAATGCTGCTGACCAATGGCAATGGTCTCTGAGTTACCAACCCGCACCATATCGACTCCGCTGATGTTTTCATCTAAACCAAC
>Ga0111217_117_pt1 | contig 8410 bp, 7 predicted proteins | sample DeeMarSWOR152_54_FD_80248 | JGI IMG/M metagenome (GOLD analysis project Ga0111217, IMG submission 80248) | Parcubacteria bacterium DG_74_3 | reverse complement strand
AAATTTTAACAGAAATTTTAAATTTAGCAAGGATAAATGATATAATTGAGGAATACCAATATGAAGGTCATTGTTGGTCTGGGGAATCCTGGACGAATATTTCGAACAACTCGCCACAATTTAGGTTTTAGGGTGATTGACAAATTTAGAAAAAGAAATGGCTTACCTGAATTTAAATCCTCTAAAGAATTTAATTCTTTACTTTCAAGAGGCTCTTTTAACAAAGAAAAAATTATCGCTCTAGACCCTAAAAACCTAATTGTAATTCACGATGACCTGGATTTGCCCCTGGGGAAAATCAGAGTCTCAAAGGCCAAGGGGGCAGCCGGACACAAAGGAGTTCAGTCAATAATTAATAAGTTGGGAACAAAAAAATTTTTTAGGTTTAGGGTGGGTATTTTACCCCAGCAGGGAAAGCCCCAAGGGGTAAAAAAATTTGTTCTGAAAAGTTTTACAAGGAAAGAAGAAAAAATTATAAAACGGGTTGTCGAAGAAACGGTTGAAGCAGTTGAGTTTTCTTTAAGGGAAGGGTTAGAAAGAGCAATGCAAGATTATAATAAATAAAAAGGTTAACGAAATTTTCGTTAACCAATCTAAGATTGCATGCCTGGAATGAATTCATCGGGAGTTTCCATGTCCATATTAAGTAATTTCAAGACCTCAACCAGTTGTTCTGTTCTTCTGGGAACGTAGCTTACAATCCGTAAGAAAGGCCTAGGCACACAGTTTCGATCTACACATTTATCAGGCACGATTGTCACTACGGTTACTCTGGCAAAGGCTAACTTTTCTGTAGCTGCGAATATTTTGGATCTAAGTAGGTCTTGATCGCGATGCTCCCCTATTCCGTGAATCTCTATATTCGGCATTTACATCACCCTTTTTCACTTTATCGAGAGCTATTTTGCCCTCCGGTCTGCCTGCGAGGGCCATGATTAATGAAGATTACTTCCCAACCATAGCTTTGAGGTTTAAAATGGGCGTAAGGAGGGATTGCCCACTTTCACCCTCTCGCAGGCAAGCCAGAGGGCAAATTGACGTAAAAATAAGGGTAGTTTATATTATAATTTAATATGGCAATTTTGTCAAGAATGTTAGATTGTGCCTTGGTTGTAAGTATCACCCCCTATTTTTTAGAAAGGGAGAGTTTTTGGTTTGAGAGAAATCTTAAAAAAATTCTATCTGCTGCTAAAACCCAATCTTTTTTTGAGGATAATACAATTTTCTTAGAGAAAGACAGGGTTTATAATTTCTCTCAGCTCTTAAGAAAGCTTGATGAAATGGGTTACGAAAAAGTGTTGAGGGTGTCAGAGCCTGGCGAATTCGCCAAAAGAGGTGGCATTGTCGATGTCTTTCCGGTCAATTCAAACTCTGCCTTGCGATTTGAATTTTTGGGTAATAAAATTGAACAAATTGTAGAGCTTCCCATAAAAATAGAAAACGAGAAAGCTTCAAAAGAGTTTTTAAAAAAGAAGTTGAAATCTCAAAAGCTTTTTTCTGACCTGGGAGGGATAAAGTCCGGGGATTATTTAGTTCATTTAGACCATGGAATTGGTCTCTACAATCAGGAATTAAAAATTGATAATCAAAAATACTACCTGCTCGAATACGCTCAGGGTGATAAATTATATGTACCTACTATTTTGGAGAGGAAATTGTCTCGTTATGTTGGCTTTATGGCGCCTAAAATTTCGAGACTGGGCTCTCCTCTTTGGCAAAGAACAAAAAGAAAGGTAAAAAAAGAGGCAGAAAAATTGGCTCGGGAGTTGTTAGAAATTGCTGCTAAAAGAGAAATTGTTAGCCGTCCTCTTTATTTTGGCGACGATGAAATCGATGCTCAATTCGCCTCAACGTTTCCTTACGAAGAAACTCCAGACCAACTCCAAGCAATCAAAGACATTAAAGAGGACCTGGAAAGAGAAAAACCGATGGATAGAATAGTCTGTGGGGATGTGGGATTTGGCAAAACCGAAGTAGCCCTGCGAGCAATGGTAAAGGCTGTAAAATCGGGCTATCAGGTAGCCATAATTTGTCCAACCACTATTTTAGCCAATCAACATTTTCAAAATTTCAAAGAAAGACTGAAAAATTCACCCATTGAAACAGTTCTTCTTTCCAGATTACAATCCAAAAAAGAACAAAGGGCTAGCATTGAGGCTTTAAAGAAGGGAGAAATTGATATTGTGGTTGGTACTCATCGAGTCTTATCAAGAGATGTGGGGTTTCAAAATTTGGGACTGTTGGTTCTTGACGATGAACACAAATTTGGTGTCAGGCAAAAAGAAAAACTAAAAAAGATGAAAGCTTCTTTAGATATCTTATCGCTTTCTGCTACCCCCATCCCCAGAACTCTATACTTAGCCCTATCTTCCTTAAAAGATATGAGTTTAATTCAAACTCCGCCTGTTGGCCGCGTACCGGTCCAAACCTTTATCCAGCCCTGGTCAGAAAATATTATTAAAGAGGCCATTGAAAAAGAAATCTCTCGAGAGGGACAGGTTTATTATTTACATAACCGAGTAGAAACCATTGAAGCTGCTAAAAAATTATTAGAGAAACTTGTTCCAAATGTTAAATTAGGTATTGCCCATGGAAGATTAAAAGAAAAAGATTTGGTTAGAGTAATGGAAGATTTCCAGAATAAAAAGGTTGATGTTTTGGTGGCAACAACTATTATCGAAGCAGGTATTGACCTACCCAACGTTAATAGTTTAATTGTGGCAGATAGTACAAAATTAGGACTGGCTCAAGCTTATCAAATTCGAGGTAGAATCGGCAGGTCTTATATCCAAGCTTTCGCTTATTTTTTTTACGGTCAGAATTTGTCAAGGAAAGCCCAAATGAGATTAGAAGCCCTAAAAGAAGCTGAAGCCCTTGGTTCTGGATATAGAATTGCCCTAAAAGATTTAGAAATTAGAGGAGCAGGAAATATCTTGGGAAGAGAACAGTCGGGAAGTATAAATCAGGTGGGGCTAAATTTATATTGTCAAATGCTTTCTGAAGCTATTGAAAAATTTAAGAGTGGTTATTAAAAGTGAAGGAAATTAAGAAAGTAACAATTAAAGATAAAAATTATCCGAAATTATTAAAGAAAATAGTAAATCCGCCTGAGATTCTTTATGTTAGAGGAGAAATTTTCCCTGAAGAAAAATGTTTTGCTATAGTGGGAACAAGGAGATGTTCGGCTTATGGAAAAGAGATTGCTTTGGCAATTGCCGGAGAGTTGGCAGAAGCTGGCTTAACCATTGTTTCTGGTTTAGCTCCGGGGATTGATACCTTTGCCCATCGGGCAACCCTAGAGCGAGATAAAAGAACAATTGCCGTCTTGGGCACGGGTCTTGATGAGGAAAGTATTTACCCTCGTTCTAATTTAAGTTTAGCCAGAAAAATTTTAGAGACAGGAGGGGGCTTAATTTCTGAATATCCTCCAGGAACATCAGGTTCTAAATTTACTTTTCCTCAGAGAAATAGGATTATTTCTGGATTGTCTCTCGGTGTTTTGGTGGTTGAAGCAAAAAGAAAGTCAGGGGCTCTAATTACTGCTGAATGGGCAAAAAAACAGGGAAGGAAAATTCTTGCTGTTCCAGGACCGGTCCACTCTTTAAATTCCCAGGGTTGTCATTATTTAATTAAAAAAGGAGCTGAATTGGTTGAAAATGCTAACGATGTTTTAAGAGAACTAAGTCTTCCCCAACTTACGAGGACTGGGTTTTTTGAAAAAGCTGAGAATTCAGAAGAGCAATTAATTTTAGGCGCCCTTAAAGAGGGGGCCCTGGAAATAGATAAAATTATTGAAAAAACAAACCTCTTTCCTCAAAGAGTGGCTGCTCTTCTTGCAATTTTGGAAATAGAAGGTAAAGTAAGAAATTTAGAAGGAAACATTTATGCCCTTAAACGCTAAAGCTAAAAATCTTGTTATAGTTGAAAGTCCTACCAAGGCAAAAACAATAAAAAAATTTTTAGGCTCTGGCCATAAGGTTTTATCTTCTTATGGACATATCAGAGATTTACCTGAGAAAAAGCTTGGGTTGGATATCGAAAATAATTTTAAGCCCCAGTATACTATTTTACCCAAAGCTAGAAAAACTGTTCATTTGCTAAAAAATGAGTCCCGGAAAGTAAACCTTGTTACTTTAGCTACCGATGAAGATAGAGAAGGTGAGGCAATTGCCTGGCATTTAACCAAAGCTCTAAATTTAAACAATAGAAAGCCATATCAAAGAATTGTTTTTCACGAAATCACAAAACCGGCAATCGAAGAAGCCCTGGAAAATCCAAGAAAAATTGATATGTCTTTGGTTGCTTCCCAACAAGCTCGGAGAGTTTTAGACCGAATTGTAGGTTATAAACTCTCTCCTTTTTTGTGGAAGAAGGTAGCTCGAGGACTATCTGCAGGAAGAGTTCAATCGGTAGCCGTGAGATTGGTGGTAGAAAGAGAAGAAGAAATAAATGGTTTTGTGCCTCAGGAATATTGGACGATTGAATCTTTACTTAAAAAACAAAAAACAGGGAATAGAGAACAAAAAAAAGAATTTATTGCTCTTTTAATTAAAAAAGATGAAGAAACAATTCCTAAATTGGGAATTAAATCAAAAAAAGAAGCAGAAAAAATTATTAAAGATTTAAACGGTGCTGAATATAGAGTAGGGAGCATTGAGAAAAAAGAGGTAAAAAGAAATCCCCTCCCCCCTTTTACTACCTCAACCTTACAACAAGAAGCCTGGAAAAGACTCCGTTGGCCTGCCAAGCTAACAATGGGTATTGCCCAAAAATTATATGAAGAGGGTTTTATCACTTATCATCGAACCGACTCTCTCAATCTTTCTAACCTATCTTTAGGAATCGCTAAAAAATTTATCATTGAAAAATACGGCAAAGAATACTGGGCAGGTTTCTGCCGAAAATATAAAACCAAAAGACAGGCTCAGGAGGCTCATGAAGCAATAAGGCCAACTTATCCCCAAAAGACCCCGGAGAGTTTAAAAATAAAATTAGTAAAAAACCAATTAAAACTTTATGAACTTATCTGGAGAAGATTCATTGCCTGTCAAATGGCACAAGCTGTTTTTGATTCTACTACTGTTGATATTTTAGCGGCAAAAGCTGAGAAACAAGAGATGAGTTATACCTTTCGAGCTACAGGACAGATTCTAAAATTCGATGGTTTTTTGAGGGTCTACCTAAGTAAATATAAAGAAGCTGAATTACCTCCTCTAACTAACGATGAAATTTTGGAATTACTAAAGTTAATTCCTTCCCAGCATTTTACCCAACCCCCTCCCCGATATACTGAAGCTACCTTAATTAAAGCTTTGGAAGAAAACGGAATTGGCAGGCCCTCAACCTATGTCCCTATTTTATCGACAATTCAAGAAAGAAACTATATTGAAAAAGATGAAAAAAGGCGCTTCCGACCAACAGGAATTGGCGCTCTGGTCAATAGAATTTTAGTGAACCATTTCCCCAAAATAGTAGATGTTGGTTTTACTGCTAAAATGGAGGAAGATTTAGATAAAATAGCTAAGGGTCAAAAAGAGTGGGTACCGGTAATTAAAAATTTTTATGTGCCTTTTGAAACAAAATTAAAACAAAAATATAAAGAAGTGTCAAAAAAAGACATTGTCGAAAAAATACCCGATAAAATTTGCCCGAAGTGTGGGTCGGCCATTTTAATTCGTTGGGGCAAATATGGCCAATTCTATGCCTGTTCTGGTTTTCCTAAATGTAAATATACCGAACCCTTGAAAAAAGAAACTCTGGGAATTAAGTGCCCGAAATGCTATACAGGAGAAATCGTGGAAAAGAGAACAAAAAAAGGAAAGATTTTTTACGGTTGTAATGGATGGCCAAACTGTGATTTTGCCTTGTGGGACAAACCTCATACTATCATGGTGCGGGGCAAGCCCGTCCCAGAAAAATGTAAAAAATGTGGTTCGCTTCTGGTGGAAACAAAAAGAGGGCAAATAAAATGTTCGGATAAAGAATGTAATTTAAAGAAGAAAGATTGACGGTTGAATTTAAAATTGATAATTTTAAAGGAGCCGCGGTGGCGGAACGGAATACGCGCAGCACTCAAAATGCTGTGAGCCAAAAGCTCATGTGGGTTCAAATCCCACCCGCGGCACAAAAAAGCCTGCCTTAGGCAGGTTTTTCGCTTAAAAATATCGAGGTGTTTTCTCGGGCAGTTTAAAGAGCTTTACTCTTTAAGAAGTTCTTTGGCTGCTCCGTTTACAAGAAGTGCAGAAAAAATCCCAATTAGAGCTCCGGCTAAAATGTCTGATGGCCAGTGAACCCCGGACAATACTCTACCCAAAACAATTAAGAAGCTTGCCAAAAAAAACAGTAAGCCGATTTTTTTATCGTGTAAGTAAACAACGGTTGCAATGGCAAAGTAAAAAGCAGCATGAGCAGAAGGAAAAGCAGGAGTGGTTTCGTGTTCGATTAATAGGTAAATTTGATTATTAACAAAAGGCCGGGGCTTTTTAAAAAGCTGGTGAAGAATATCAACAAAAATCTCCTTTGCCAAAACTGCGCCAAAAAAAGACTGAAACACCATTGGTGAATATTTTTTTGAGTCTTTTAGTAAAAGTGCAACTAAAAGAAGAATCAAAAGATATCCAAAGTATTTACCAAAAAAAATAGCTAAAGCATCTAACCAGAAATATTGTCCGGCAAGGCCATTCACTCTTTCGAAAATTTGAAAATCTAAATTCATAGAAATATTTTTATCAGTCTTTCTTTTTTCACCTCTCCTGGTCTCAATATTTTGAGATGCCTAGAGGTTAAATCGACTACTGTTGAGGGCTTGGAGCGTTTAAGATTACCTGCATCTAAGATTAAATCGGGTTGAATTTTTTCTTTTTTAAATTGGTTAATTATTTTCTTAATTTGGGTTGAGGCTGGTTTACCCGAGATATTGGCTGAAGTACCGCTCAGGGGAAAATTAATTTTGCTGAGTAAAGCATGAAGGGGTTTGTAGTTTGGAATTCGAAGTCCGATTTTTTTTTCTTTACTCAAAACTTCTTTGGGAAATTTTTTTTTAGCTTTTAAAATTACGGTCACCTTTCCTGGCCAAACTTTTTTCAAAAATTTCTCTTGCGGTTTATTAATCAAAGCCAGATTTTTTGCCATTTTTATATCTTTGATAAAAATAGGAATTGGTTTATTTGGAGCTCTTTTTTTAACTTGAAATAATTTATTTATTGCTTTTTTGTTGGTTGCGTCGCAAAGTAAGCCATAAACCGTATCGGTGGGGCAAACCACCACCTTCCCTCTTTTAATTGATTTGATTATTTCCTCTATTATTTCCTGAAAATCTCGAGAAAGAACTAATTTTTTCATTAATCAATTTTCTTTTTAAATCCTTGGTATTTTGTATAAAAAAGGGTGTTGTCTTTGATATTTCTTAAAACAAAAGAGTGAGGTCCGACAACTGCATTTGCTCCAATGAAAACTCCTGGCATCAAAGAGGTCTGAATTCCTATTTTTGCATTTTGACCAAAAGTAGCTCCCAAAGATTTCAGGCCGGTGTCAATCTTTTTTTCTTTCACCATGGCTTTAACATTATCTCTGTCTAACCTCACATTGGCTGTAATTGTTCCGGCACCGATGTCGCAATTTGCACCAAAAATTGAGTCGCCAAAAAATCCCGAATGAACATGAACGTTTTCCTGAAAAATACTTCTTGTTACTTCAGCTAAGGCTCCAATTAAAACACCTTCTTCCATGTTGGTATAATCTCTGACCAAGCTATTAGTTCCGATAATGCAGCCATTTCCAACATAGCAGGGACCTTTAATAACAGCTCCTTCAAAAATTCTAACCTTATCACCGATAAAGACTTTCCCCTCAATTTTTACTCCTTTGGCAATTTTAGCTTTCTTGCTAATTTTAGAATTCAAAAATCTATCCATTAAAAACTTTTTGATATCAAATAAATCCCAGGGAAATTTTAAAGCAAAAGTTTCCCTGGGGGTAATCACCACCCTTACCTCTTTTTCTTTAGCGTAGAGTAAAAGTGCGTCTTCTAGGGAATGAGGATGGCTGGGAATCTTTTTGAGATAAAAGAAAAACTCTTTGGGTAAAAAATAAACCCCAACTATTTTCAGATTAGAGGGTTCTTTTCCCGGTTTTGGCTTTTCAATAAGGTCAATTACTTTATCTCTTTTTAATTTTAAAATTCCAAAAAGCCAAGGTTTTCGAGTCTTTCCAGCAAGTAAAATTGTTTTAGTTTTCTCTTTTTTAAATTTTTTAAAGACAGGTTGAACGTAATCTCCAACGTCTAACCTTTCTGCGTTTAAAGCAAAAAAGTGATCTCTAGCTAATTTTTCAGCTTTCAATAGAGCGTCTCCGGTGCCTGTCGGCTTTTCTTGAATTACATATCTTATTCCCGGAAATTTAAACTCTTGAA
>Ga0111217_115_pt1 | contig 11051 bp, 8 predicted proteins | sample DeeMarSWOR152_54_FD_80248 | JGI IMG/M metagenome (GOLD analysis project Ga0111217, IMG submission 80248) | Parcubacteria bacterium DG_74_3 | reverse complement strand
TTTTAAAACCTTTAAGGCTCGGCGAGAGATAGCAGCAGCTTGTGTTTTAAACCTATTTTACCTTTTGAGCTGACTGCGTGTCAGCCGAGGCAAGGAGCGAGGGTTGATGTCTAATTTTAGACAAATATGTTAACACCAGAGGAAAAAGAAAAAGTTATCAAAAAATATAGATTTCATGACGCTGATACCGGTTCTTCTGAGGTTCAAGTTGCCCTGCTAACCGAAGAAATTAGAAGGCTACTTTCCCATTTAAAAAAATACCCTAAAGACCTACATTCTAAAAGAGGCCTTTTAAAAATGGTCTTCAAAAGAAGATCTCTTTTGAAGTACTTAAAAAAAGAAAGCGCTAAAAGATACAACAATATTATTAAAAAGGTGGGTCTGAAAAAATGATAATACCTAAACACAAGGGGCAAAGGGTAGCTGTTCTAATAGATGTCCAGAATTTATATCATTCAGCTAAGAATCTTTACAAGGCCCGGGTTAATTTTCGAGAAATTCTAAAGACGGCCGTGGCTCAAAGAAATTTAATTCGTGCTTTCGCCTATGTAGTTAGGACCAAGAGCGGTGAAGAAAAGGCTTTTTTTGATGCCCTGACCAATTTAGGAATTGAAACTCGAGAAAGAGAGCTCCAAGAGTTTTATGGGGGGCTTAAAAAAGCTGATTGGGACGTGGGCATCTCAATTGATGCTGTCAGAATTGCTCCCAGTGTGGACACCATCTGCCTGGCCTCTGGAGATGGTGATTTTATTCAGTTGGTGGAATATTTAAAAAACCAAGGAAAAAGAGTAGAGGTCATAGCTTTTGGAAGATCGGCTTCCTTAAAATTAAAAGAGGTGGCTGATGAATTTATTGATTTAGAAAAAAATCCGCAGAAATATCTCTTGAAAAGATGAAAGAGCAAAAATTTCAAATAGAAATTGGGAAAAGAAACCTTAAAGTGGAAATAAAAAATTTGGCTGAGCAGGCCTCGGGCTCTTGTTTGGTTAGATATGGAGATACCGTGGTTTTAGCCACAGTGGTAATGTCTGATATTGAAAAAGAAGAGGTTGATTTCCTTCCTTTAACGGTTGATTACGAAGAAAGATATTACGCCGCTGGAAAAATTTTGGGCTCTCGATATATAAGAAGAGAAAGTCGGCCCTCAGATGAAGCTATTTTAACTTCAAGGCTTATAGATAGAGCAATTAGACCCAGATTTCCCAAACATCTAAAAAGAGAAACTCAGGTAGTTGTCACCTGTCTTTCCTGGGACAGAGAAAATGACCCTGATATGATTGGTCTAATTGCAAGCTCCATCGCCATTTTAATTTCTAATATTCCCTGGTCAGGACCCATAGCTCCCCTCAGAATCGGAAGAATCAACGGAGAGTTTCTTTTGAATCCAACCTATCCTGAGAGAGAAAAGGGAGATCTGGAGTTAGCAATCTCCGGAGTTCAAAAGAATGGTGATATTTTAATTAACATGATTGAAGCTGAGGGACAGGAAATAAGCGAGAGTGAGGTTTTAGATGCCGTAAATCATGCTAAACCCCATTTAATTAAACTTATAAACTTTCAAGAGCAAATTGCCAAAAAGGTTGGAAAAGAAAAAATAAGACTTCCTGAGCCTCCGTCTAACCCAGAACTAGAAAATGAAATTAAAAAATTTTTAGGAGAGAGGTTAGAAAAAGCCCTTTTTCAGCAAACAAAGGAAAATCGAGCAATGGAAACAAAAGACCTTGAAGAAGAACTTTTAGCTTTTGTAGAAGAAAAATATCTGGATTCACCAGTTAGCAAAGAAAAAAGTCTCTATGCTAAGGATTTTTTCCAAAAAGAAATAGAGAGGGTAATCCATCAAAATATAATTTTAAAAGAAAAAAGACCCGATGGAAGAAAAATGGAAGAGATAAGAGAAATCTATTGTGAAGCAGGTCTCTTGCCTCGAACCCATGGTTCAGGTCTTTTTTGTCGGGGTCAAACAAAGGCTCTTTCAATTTTAACTCTAGGTGCACCAGGAGATGTGAGGCTTTTAGAAGGAATGGAAATAATTGGTAAAAAGCGCTTCATGCATCATTATAACTTCCCTCCCTATTCAGTAGGTGAAGTAAAACCAATTCGGGGTCCCGGCCGAAGAGAAATAGGTCATGGAATGCTGGTAGAAAGAGCACTTTTACCAGTAATTCCCAGTCTTGATCAATTTCCCTATACAATGAGAATAGTTTCGGAAATTCTATCTTCTAATGGCTCCACCTCAATGGCCTCGGCTTCGAGCTCTTCTTTAGCATTAATGGATGCTGGCGTACCCATAAAAGCTCCAGTCGCTGGTATTGCTCTTGGTCTAATGGTAGAGGAGGATAATTATAAAATTTTAACTGACATTCAGGGGCCCGAAGATCACTATGGAGATATGGATTTAAAGGTTGCCGGCACAGAAAAAGGAATAACCGCTATCCAAATGGACGTTAAAGTTCAGGGAATCCCAGAAAAAACCCTACAAGAAGGCCTAGTAAGAGCTAAAAAAGCAAGGTTTCAAATTTTAGCTGAGATGAAAAAAGTGCTTCCCGGGAGCAGGTCAAAACTTTCTCCTTTTGCTCCTCGAATTTTAACTTTACAAATCAATCCTGACAAAATCAGAGAGGTTATTGGCCCAGGAGGTAAGGTAATTAATGAGATTACTGAAGAATGTGGGGTATCTATTGATATTGAAGATACGGGTAAAATTTTCGTTACCTCAGACTCAGAAGAAGCAGCTAAAAAAGCAATTAGCTGGATAAAAAACATTACCAGGGAGGTTAAAGTGGGAGAAGTTTTCCAGGGAAAAGTGAAGAGAATTTTAAGTTTTGGTGCAATGGTTGAAATTTTCCCTGGTCAAGAAGGACTTATTCATATTTCTCAACTTGCGCCCTGGAGAGTAAAAAAAGTAGAAGATGTGGTGAATGTTGGTGATGTGGTTCAAGTTAAGGTGGTGTCTATCGATGAACAGGGTAGGGTAAATTTATCGTTAAAGGAAGCAAAAACAAAATATGCCAGAAAAAAGCAAAGATGAAAAATTAGAATTTTTGAAAAGAGAGGAAATTAGAACGATGCAAAAAGACATTGCTCGTTTAAGAGAGTCTGAAGCCCAAAAAGAAAGAGAAAGAATTGCTGCTCTTAAGTCCGAAAAAGTTAAAAAAATCGTCAGGGAAAAAGCCCCGGAAGAAAAGCCAGCCGAAAAAGAGGAAAAAATTTCTATCTCTAGACTTCCCAAGCCCTCGCCTTTTAAAAAATACTCCATAAGATTATTGGTGCTCTTAATCTTCTTTTTGCTCGCCGGATCTTTTATTTGGTTTTTTGTCCTCCCAAAAGTTCCACTAGGAGAGATAATACTTTGGGTAGAGCCTCCGACCGAAAAAGAAACAATTCCTCCTCTTGAAGAAACCCCAGCTCCCAAAGAAGAACTTAAAGATAGGGCTGGTCAATTATTTATTGTTGGTTTTGAGGAAAGTACCTTAACCCCGGAATTAAAAGAGTTTTTTATAAAATACAAACCAGGCGGAGTCCTGTTGCTTTCCGCGAACATAAAAAACAAAGAGCAGTTAAAAAATTTAATTTCTGACCTCCAAAATCTTTCTTTAGAACAAACGGGTCTTCCCCTCCTGATAGCAGTTGATCAAGAAGGAGAGCCTATGTCTCGAATTTTCTTTTTAGAAGAGAAAACAAGCCAAGTGCAAATAGCCAATTCTGGATTTGCTTTTCAGGTCGGTTTGGGAAGAGGACAGGAGTTGAAAGACCTGGGAGTTAATCTAAACTTAGCCCCAGTTTTGGATGATATAAAAAAAGAAGATTTTTATTTTGGCCGTACTTTCCAAAGACCGCCAGAAATAGCCGGGGAACTGGCAATATCTTTAATTTTGGGTCAAAAAGAAGCTGGTATTTTAACTGCAATAAAACATTTCCCAGGATATGTGGGGATTTCTTTCGATCCAAGAAATAAATTAACTGAAATTTCTTCTCCTGAAATTTCTCAATTTAAAAAAGCAATGGAAGCTAATCCAGAGCTGGTGATGATGGCTAATGTTATTTACCGAGACGTTGATCCTGCCCTACCTCTTATCTTTTCCTCTCCGGGTGTTCAGTTTCTAAAAGATAATTTGGGTTCAGATATTTTAATAATTTCTGAGGATTTAGCCCAAAATGCTTTGCTGGCAAATTTCTCGCTAAAAGATATTGTCACCAAACCAATCGAAGCCGGAATTGATATTTTACTTTTTTCTGGTTGGCGAGTGCCAGCGGAAGACGGACTGGAAGCTTTTTTTGCTGCTTTAGAAAAAAAAGAGGTTTCTGAGGAAAAAATTAATGCGGCAATTTCAAGAATTATAAATCTAAAACAAACATTAAAATAATTTTCTAAAATATGGACAAAAAATTGCTCCAAGAATTGAAATCTAGACTAGAAAAAGAAAAAAAGAATCTTCAAGAACAACTTGAAACTATGGCCGAGAAAGATAAAAAACTCCCTGGAGACTGGGATACTAAATACCCTCGTTTAAATGGGGGGGTAGGCAGTTCTGGTCTTGAGGAAGAGGCAGATGAGGTTGAGGAATACGCTACCAGATTACCAATTGAATATGCTTTAGAGACCAAGCTTCGAGATATTAATTTAGCTCTGAAAAAGATTAAAAAGGGAAAGTATGGAATTTGCGAGAATTGCCAGAAGCCCATTAGCCCGGAAAGATTGAATATTTCACCAGAGACCAGATTTTGTCAAAAGTGCAAAAAGTAAATTAAAAGATTACCCCGGGAATTTTCTCGGGGTTTTTAGTTTATAGACAACATCTCTTCAATTTGTTAAGTTTTAAAAACATGCCTTCCAAGGTCTTCTCGGCAGCCATTGTTGGTTTAGATGCTCAAATTATTGAAGTGGAAGTGGCCACCTCTTATGGTTTAAGATATTTTGAAATTGTGGGCTTGCCAGACAAAGCTGTTCAGGAATCAAAAGAAAGAGTAGGAGCAGCTCTTAAAAGTTCGGGTTTTAAGTCCCCCCATCATCAACCACTTCGAGTTTTGGTAAATTTAGCTCCAGCTGATTTAAAAAAAGAAGGTTCTCTTTATGACCTACCCATTGCTGTGGGTTTTTTATTGGCCTCAAAGCAAATAAATTTTAATACCCAAAGCAAAATTATTTTGGGAGAACTATCACTTGATGGAAAATTGAGACCAATAAAAGGCGTTCTCGCCCTTGCTTTAAAAGCCAAGGAAAGGGGTTGGTCAGAAATCATCTTACCAAAAAATAATGCAGCTGAAGCTACTCTAGCAAAGGGCTTAAAAGTAATTGGAGTAGACAGCTTAAATGAGACCATTGATTATTTACTGGGCAAAAAAGAAATATTACCAGTCAAGGTGAATGGTAAGGTTTTCTCTGAAAAATCTAATTATCCTATTGATTTGGGCTATATTCAGGGTCAAGGTTTGGCTAAAAGAGCGCTGGAAATTGTCGCGGCTGGTTCCCACAATCTTCTGATGATAGGGCCTCCTGGGGCTGGAAAAACGCTTTTAGCCAAAGCCATTCCTTCAATTCTACCCCCTCTTTCTTTTAATGAAAGTTTAGAGGTAACCAAGATTTATAGTGTGGCTGGCCTCTTGCCTCAAGAAAAACCCCTAATAAACCTGAGACCATTTCGTTCTCCCCACCACACTTCCTCAGAGGTGGCTTTGATTGGCGGAGGAAACCCTCCTCGGCCAGGAGAAATAACTCTGGCCCATCGAGGAGTTTTGTTTTTGGATGAATTTCCCGAGTTTCACCGCGATGTTTTAGAGTCCTTACGTCAACCAATCGAAGAAGGAAAAATTACTATTTTGAGAGCTAAACATTCCTTGTCTTTACCAGCTAATTTTACTTTAGTGGCTGCTTCAAATCCTTGCCCTTGTGGTTATTTTGGTGACCCAGAAAGAAGGTGCACCTGTGTCCCCTCCCAGATTGCAAAATATAGAAGAAAATTATCAGGACCTTTAGTAGATAGGATAGACCTTTTTATTTCAGTGCCTCCGGTGAAATATGAAAAATTAGCAGCTCCTAATCTAGAGTGTCTTAGCTCGAAAATAAGAAATAAGGTAAAGAAGACAAGAAAGCTTCAAAAACAGAGGTTTCAAGATGAAAAAATTTTCACCAACTCTGAAATGCAAATTCCTCAAATAAAAAAACATTGTCAGGTTGACTCTAAATCACAGGGTCTTTTAAGAAAGTATGTTGATTCAGGGAGGCTTTCAGCCAGGGGATATCATCGAGTACTAAAAGTGGCTCGAACTATTGCTGATTTAGAAAATTCTGAAAAAATTCTTTTTGACCATTTAGCCGAAGCTCTTTCTTATCGCCTCCGCGAAGAGGGTTAAGCTGGGAAGAAAAACTTTCGAAATTGAGATTGAGATTGAAATGAAAAACCGCGTAAAAGCGGCTTTTTTATTGTGCGGGAAGTCTTCCCGCACAGATTAAAATTGATTATTATTGGGCAAAGGGATTTCTGGCTCCACTGACTCCAAAGTGCAAATGACAGCCAGTTGAATTACCGGCTCCTGGGGTGCCAGGTTGCCCTCCCATCAGGGCGATAATCTGTCCCTGGGATACTTCTTGGCCCGGGATAACTAAGCTTTGAGCTATATGGCCATACATGGTCACTACACCGTTGGGATGTAAAATAGTCAAATGGTTTCCAGCTCCTCCAAAAACCCAGGGAGAAGTGGAATTAGTGATTCTTACTTTTAAAACCTGGCCCGAAGCTGCAGCAAAAATTGGTTCTCCGCATTTTCCATGACTAAAGTCTATGGCATTATACCAATGAAGCCCCTGGGTAATTCGGCAGGGTGAAGATATTGGGCAAATAAAGTAACTTTGAGCCAAAGGGACATAAGTGGGGGCAGGGGTACTAACAGGAGTGGGTATTGCTCCGTTGGGAATAACCAAAATATCACCAACAAAAATATCTCCCCCCACAGGAAGATCGTTAAAAGTAATAATCTCTTCTGCTTTTCCCTTATAGGTTTTAGCAATTTGAGAAATGGTATCTCTATCTTTCACGTGATAGATTACTCCGGAAACCGGAGGAATTACCAATCTTTGTCCAGGTTTAATAACCGAGCTTTTACTTAAATCGTTGGCCCAAAGAACAGTTTCTAAAGAAATATTAAAATTTTGGGCAATGGTCCAAAGACTATCTCCTGGCTCAATAATGTACTCAAAGATTTCTCTTCTGGTTTCAGGTATTGACTCATAGCCCACCAGAGCCCCTAAAACCTGAGGAGAGACAGTATTAGGGGGCAGAGAGGCTCTCAAGCTGTTCTTTTGAATTAAAAGAAAATCCGGCGACTCTAAACCGAATTTGTTCGCCGGGCCCAAAAACAAATCTAAGGAACAATTATTTTGGGTTTCTTGAAAATCAGTGGCTGGTCCTGAAAGACTTGAAAAAAGCAGGGAAATTGTTCCCAAAAAAACAATTAAGGCTATAAAAATGCCTTTGCTACTCATGTCTAAACTTAGAATATCTAACCAGGAGTAAAAGTCAAGGCAGTTATTGTGTTAAAATAAAATAATGAACGGAGTTTCAAAAAGAGCAATTCAGGGTTTGCTTAAAAAATATACAGTTCGACCCTCAAAAAAACTTGGTCAAAATTTTTTAATTGATAAGAAAATTGTTAAAAAAATCGTAAGTGCTGCTAATCTTGGCTCCAAAGACACTGTTTTAGAAATTGGACCGGGAATCGGCACCTTAACCCATGATTTGGCAAAAAAAGCAAAGAAGGTAATTGCAATTGAAAAAGATTCCAAGATGTGTGAAATTTTTAAAAAAAACCTGGGAGATCTAAAAAATGTAAAAATAATCAAAGAAGATATCCTAAAAATAAGCCCTAAATCCTATATTCTATATCCTAAATCCTATAAAGTGGTAGCGAATTTGCCCTTCTATCTTACTGCTCCGGTGATTAGAAAGTTCTTAGAATCAAAAAATCAACCAGAAAAAATGATTTTAGTGGTCCAGAAAGAAGTCGGGCAAAGAATCTGTGCTAAGCCCCCTAAAATGAGCATTTTGGCCGTTTCGGTCCAATTTTATGCTGAAACTAAAATTATCTCTTTTGTCCCAAAAGTTTCTTTTTGGCCCCAGCCCAAAGTAGATGGAGCAATTATTAAGATAGACACGCGAAACAAGGAACAAGAAACAAGAGTTAATAAGGATTTATTTTTCAGGATTGTAAAAGCAGGATTCGTTCACCCCAGAAAACAATTAATTAATAACCTCTCAAAAGCATTAAAGAAAAATAAACAAGAAATCAAAGATTGGTTATTAAAAAATCAGATTAATCCCAACCTTAGAGCAGAAACATTAACATTAGAAAACTGGATAAGTCTTACAAAAACTTATAAAATAAAGTAATGTCTATAAAAAATTTTTCTCAGATTATTTTATTTTTCTTTTTGGTTTTCTCATTATTGGCTCTGGTGGCAATTGAGAAGGATTTTGTTTTAGCTGACGAATGTGCTCCAGGCAATACTCGGAATTGCCCAAGCAGTCCCTGTGGCATTCAGCAATGTGAATGTCACGTTCTCCCCTGTGTCTGGGGCCACTGTACACCGGATCATGAAACCCAATCCTGTGGTGACTGCGGAGAGCAAGATTGTGTGTGTAGTGGCAGTTCTTGTGATTGGGAGAGGTGTAGACCGACTGCTGGCCCTAAAGATTGTGGCACCTGTGGCACTCAAACATGCTGGTGTGACCCGGGTGCTTGTAACTGGGAAGATTGTCAGGAAACGCCCGAACCAGACACATCAAAAACAGATTCTTGGACCGAATATCGCTGCCAGGGAGATGGTTGTGGGAACGAATATTTTGAAGAAAGAGAGTGCCGGGAGAATTGTACTCGAAACTGTAGTTGTGTTGGAGAAGGAAAGTGGGATTGTGCTAATTGGGATTGTGATACCTCTTGTGGAACATCAACCTTTGTCGAGACCTGTGATTTACCCTGGCAGCTCTGCTCCGGTGGTAAAGATTGGAGTAGGGCTGCTCGCTCTTGTGATTGTGCCGGAGCCTGTCTGGAAGTAAAAAATCCTCGTTATTATGATATCCCTAGCTATCCTACCGACCGTTTTAGTCCAGAAGGCAGCAAAGACCCAAGTAATATTTTCTTGCCCGTCAAATTAGACTGGGATGATGTAATTGGCTGGAAAGATGACTGGAAAGAAAATACAACCACAGGATCGTGTTCTGAAGATTGTGTCCAGTCTTATCTCATTGAAATTGAAGACACTGCTCAGGGTTCTTTTTCAAAAGTTTTAACCGAATCTGAATATAACCCCAGAAAAGACAAGGGCTCTTGTTTTTTAAAATCAAATATTACTCAGGAATGGAGCGTTAAGGCCTGCTGCAATGCTAATGGTACAAATTGTAGCAGCGGAACCAATTGGAGCTTTCAGGCCAATGGTGCTCCAGAGCTTGTTAGCCCCCTTGATTCTGATTGGATGGGACAAGAAATAGTGGAAAATATTTTTACTCCGGTTACCTTAGATTGGTGTGATGTTCAGGATGCCCTATCATATAGAATTAGGATTTACTATATTGATAAAGCAACCGGAAACGAAATCTGTCACCCTTGGTTGGCTTCAGGTCCTGCTTGTGGGTCAAAATTAATAAAAGAAGAAAAAAGACCACCACCTTACGACCCCATAAAAAAACTTTATTCTAATTTTGGAGACGATGAAGGATTTTTCTCTATCGACACAGAATACCGCTGGCAGTTAGCTGCTTGTTTTCGAGCTGATGGTTCAGATTGTAGTGATTTTGGTCAAAAATGGGGATTTAAAACTGCTTCAACTACCCTGCCTTCTTTAGAGTTATTATCACCTCCAGATGATCCCGGTGGAACCCAGGCAGTAGCATTACCAGTAATTTTAAAATGGAGGGCTCAACCAGGAATGAATTCCTTTATTTACGATGTTTATAAAGATAATCCAGGCGAGATAACCGGCTGGTTAAATCCAGACCAGCTCAACCTTAATTTTCCAATCCTTCAATTAGACACTCTTTATACCTGGAAAATTAAACCCTGTTCGGATTTTGAGGCAAAAGAATGCGGAGAATGGAGTGAAGAATGGCATTTCAAAACCACTGGAGCACCCCCCAGTCTAATTTATCCTGATGCTGATGTCTCTGATGTGGTTATCCCGGTAACCCTTGACTGGAAAAATGTTTCTGGGGCTGGCTCTTATCAATATGAAATATCTTCTGATTTGATTTTTACCAATATTATAGCTCGGGGAGTGGTTGAGAATTCTTATGTCCCTGTTGATTATCCCGAACTAAAAATGCTTACTGATTACTGGTGGCGAGTAAAAACCTGTGCTGATAAGGAAGGTCAGGTTTGTGGAGAGTGGAGCGAAATTAGAAGATTTAAAACCTTCAAGATTGGCACGCCTACCAATCCCTATCCTCCAGATAAGGGCAATCTTTTTACCTTTGAAAAATATGTATCCTGGAGCTCGGTTCCGGGAGCAAAACGTTATATATATATTATCGACTATGCATTGGGCAATCCTCCTCCAGAAGAAAAAAATAAAGATTGTCTGGCTTTGGTTGGTACCAAGGTGGTTCCCCTCACCATTGTTTCTTCTAATTCTGCCTATATCGATCTCAGGTGTTTGGGAAAATATAATTGGCAAGTTGGAGCTTGCCTTGATGAAAACTGTCAAGAAACAGGAGACTTCAGCCCTGTTTGGGAATTTACTTTAGTTCAACCGCCTCCTGGTTTTGGCTTGGTGCCTTGCGGTCGATCTTCTGATGACCCCAACACTCCCTGGATTGAAAGAGAACCCTGTCAGATAAAACATCTTTTTATCCTCTTTAAAATTATTATTGATTTTCTTTTGTGGAGAATTGGATTAATTATCCTGGTTTTATTGGTTATAGCTACAGGAGTGATATTTTATTTCTCCTTGGGCGCCCCTGCTACCATGGTTAAAGTAAAATCTCTCTGGAGAGCAGCGGGTATTGGCTATGCAGTTCTTTTTCTCTCCTGGACAATTATTAATTCTTTTTTAGCAATGTTTG
>Ga0111217_113_pt1 | contig 16350 bp, 21 predicted proteins | sample DeeMarSWOR152_54_FD_80248 | JGI IMG/M metagenome (GOLD analysis project Ga0111217, IMG submission 80248) | Parcubacteria bacterium DG_74_3 | reverse complement strand
AAAGAGGAAGTAAAGGAAATTAAAGAAACCTTACAACTTATTAGGCAGTTGCGAATGGGTATGACCGGTGAAGATGTGAAATTATTACAAGAAATACTGGCAACAGATCCAGATGTTTATCCTGAAGGATTGGTTACGGGATATTTTGGTTATTTAACTACGAATGCGGTAAAAAGATTTCAGAAAATAGCAGGAATTGAACAAGTTGGAGTGGTGGGGCCAAAAACCATGACCAGAATAAACGAATTACTCCAAGAAGGTGCTGGTCAATCTGGTAAAGTACCACCCGGTCTTTTAATTGCCCCTGGTATTAGAAAAAAGCTTGATTTTGAACCAAAACCTTTACCTGGACAAGAGCTTCCTCCTGGTATTGCTAAAAAATTAGTTGGAGAAACCCCAGGTGAAGATGTTACAGCGCCTGTTATTTCCGAAGTCATAGTAACTGAAATTACAGCCACATCAGCCAAAATTACCTGGCTTACCAATGAAAACGCAGATAGTAAGGTTTGGTATGACAAGGTAACCCCGCTGGTTGTAACAACTTCAACTCCAATGGTAAGTTCTTCTAATTTAGTATTGAATCATGAACTTTTACTCTCTGATTTAACCTCAAGCACAACCTATTATTTTTTGGTAAGTTCTAGCGATGAAGCGGATAATTATGAAATCAGCATTGAAAAATCATTCAATACCCTCCCTGAAGGATTAACCACCTTAGAACAGGCTTGCCTTAACTCTGGAGGAACCCTAGCTACCTCATCTTGTTGCACTTCGGTGGGCGACTTCCCCAACCTTTGTCTAATTGGAGCATGTGGCTGTTCTCTGGAGAACAGTCATACCGTAAAGGTTTGTAATTGTGAAACCGATAAATGTTTTAACGGAAGCGAATGCGTTTCAGCGCTATAACCCCACTAATATTGATTTGAAAGGAAGCAGGGTAGGGGACTAAATAAGAGATGAGAGCTTTTTGCTCTCTCTTTTATTGACTTAATTTTTAAGGGAAGCAATAATAAATAAAAGGTCAAAGCGTATTAGAATAAATATAAAAAAATTTTATCATGAGGAAGTGTTTAATTGACGAGGCCTCGTTAAGGTTTGCAAGGTCGATTTATGGCCTTTTATTGTTAATTGCCTTTTTATTCCATAATGTATGTTTGGTATTAATAACCACCATACTTATGGCTGCGGGCATAATATCAAATAGTTATAACCCTTTTTATCAATTATATTATCGGCTTATTAGACCTCCCGAGAAAGAAAAATCAATTTTAGTAGAAAGAGAAGTTAATGAGCTGCGTTTTGCCTGCCTGCTGGCTGCAATTTTTTTAGTCAGCGCTCTTGCACTCTTTTATCTTGGGATATTTGAGCAGATAGCCTGGATTTTAGTTCTATTTGTGTCTTTATTAATGTTGCTTGCCGGAATAGCTGGCTTTTGTACTGCCTCTCTTATCTATGCTAGCTTTAAGAAAATTTTTAAAAAATAAAGATAGGGGTTAGGAAGAGATGGAAGAAAAAGATACAATCTCTATTAAAAAATTACAGACAGAATCAGGGGAATTGGGTGGGCAAAGATATGTTAATCAAAATTGTTGGTTAGCTAAAAGCGTTAATGCTCCTCCGGCTAAAAGATGTTGGTATTGCGAAACAAGATTCCAAGATTGCCCACTTTTTCGATATTTAATAGTCACCCTGTGTTTAATCATTATTTCTCTATCCATTGTTTTGTTAGCAGGGGGAACCATCTCCAGGAGTTTTGTCCTATCAATGTTTCTTTTTATTGTTTCTTATGGATATTTTTTTAATAAAACTACCGAAGAACTTATTTTGGCTAATTTTTCTTTAAGAAAAGCAAGGAAGATACTGGAGGAGTCTAAGTTAGTCCTAGAAACAAGACTGGGGAGTCTTGAAAAGTTCCGTAAAATAACAGTAGGTAGAGAATTAAGAATGATAGAATTGAAAAAAGAGATTCAAAGGTTGAAAAAAGAATTAGGAGAGATGTAATATTGTGCGACATTTAATGGGTGAGAGAAAACCGTAAGACCCCTCCTTCGCCAAGGCTTTGGCGGATAAAATAAGGGACTTACGGTTTTTTTGACAGATTTAAAATTTAAAGGTATATTCACTAGCTATACTTTTTTTATTTTAAAACGACCCAGATATTAAACAGGGAAGTGCTTGACAGGGACCTTTAGGCCCCTTATTATAAACATAGAGATAGTCGCACAATGTAGGTAAATAGCCATTATTAATCTAATCGAGAGTGGCTTTCCCAGGCCCTCCCCCGGAATATGAAAAAATCAAATAAATCAATTATAAAATATATTCCTGACTTTTTAGATTATTGTGAAATAGAAAAAGGATTATCAAGCAATACTCAAGAAAATTATGATAGGTATCTTGAAAGATTTACCTCTTGGCTGAAAATCACCCATAAAGAAGATCTTTTACCCCATGAGTTAACTTCCGGGGATATTTGGGATTATAGGCTTTATCTATCAAGAAAATATAAGCATAAAGGCACAAATTTAAAGAAGATAACTCAAAATTACTACCTAATCGCTCTAAGAGCCCTTCTGGGCTACTTTACAGACAAAGACATAGTTTCACTCCCCGCAGATAAAATTAAGCTTCCTAAGGACGCTAGGGCCGAAAAAACCATAAAATTCCTTAATTTAGAGCAAATTGAAAGGCTTTTATTAGCTCCTGATACAAAAACCAAAACTGGCTTGAGAGATAGAGCAATTTTAGAAACTCTTTTTTCAACCGGCTTGAGGGTGGCTGAACTTGTTTCCCTTAACCGAGATCAGTTTGCAAATATAGAAAATAAACAAGAGTTAGAGCTTTCTATTATTGGCAAAGGAGATTGGCCCCGAACAGTATATTTTTCGGAACGTGCCCTGTCTTGGTTAAAAAAATCTCTAGAAACTCGAAAAGACAATTCCAAAGCTCTTTTTATAAATTATCGAGGGCGAAACCTTTTTAGTAGATTAACCAGAAGAAGCGTAGAAAGAGTTGTTAAACAATATGCGATAAAAGCAGGGGTGCCTATTTTTACCACCCCTCATACTCTTCGTCATTCAATGGCTACAGATCTTTTAACTCAGGGGGTTGATTTAAGAACTGTTCAGGAGTTTTTAGGCCACAAAAGCATTCTCACAACTCAAATATATACTCACGTAACAAGTAAAAGACTAAGAGACATTCATCGTAAATTCCATAGTGGTAAAAAGTTAAAAGAATAAAAAAAACGGGCTAGTCCTTTTGGGAAAGCCCTTAGTGGAAATTTGGGAAAGAGTTTGTTTTCTTTCTCTCAAGTGGCAAGCGCAAGGTTACTTCAAATCCCTGTTTCTTGCCAGCTCCAAAGTTATATTCTCTATCAAATATTTCGAAAACTACGTGTACTTGGCTTACTAAACCAGATATATAATCTGGTTCATAAACTATAAAGTATGCTATCGAATCGGATTTCTGTTTCTGACCCCACAATCGTTCTCTTTTAATTCTATCTATCACCTGCCTTAATTCTTCTGACGACGATGGAGCAAAATAACCAAACTTTTCAGCAAGAAAACAGGCAATTTGAATGCAATTATTACTGGTCTGATAGTAGCCACCTGACTGTTGTCCTATTAAACCCCCTTCTTCTAATTCTTTTAGTAAACTCATTCTGTTCATCGATGCTTTCATTCTTTTCACACCTTAAATACAAAGAACTGTCTATATTATAAATAAAATATTATAATTTGTCAATAAAGGTGGGTTATTTCCCACCTTAAAGGTTTTTTTTATCTCTCTGTTTAATGTCGCACAATTATCTTAATTTGGGCCCTGCTTAATTCTTTTAGTTTTTCGAGATTGCCATAGATTTTACCAATAATAGTAACCGGGCTGGCAGGCTTTGGAGTATTATTGATACTAACAGGAGTTGGCCCGTAAAAAATACAAAAAGAATTTCCTTCTGGCCAAAAAGCTAAATCCCCTACTCTGACATCTTTGGTGAGATTTTCATTGGCTATTTTTACTGCAACTTCAAAATAAATTTCGTTTCCCCAAAAGCTTGCTTCAGTTTCGATGGGTAAGGATTGATAGATTTTCTGAGAAGTTTTTGTCTGGTTGAGCTCTGCCTCGAATTTTTGATTGTTTATAAAAATATCAATTTTTCTCATTTGATACCGGGTGAAGAAACTACCAGAAAATACTTTCTTTTTATTAAATCTTTTTCATCTAAAATTGGATCAATCAGTCTTGAAACCGCAGCACAATCTTCAACGCTCACGCCTCCTTCTTTGTCAATGGTAACTGTAAAAACCTGGGTTCTGTTTTGAAATCCTAATTCAACTTTAACCAATTTATAACCTGCCCCCTCAACTATGGGTTTAATTAGAGTATCAATTTCTCCTATTAGAGTCATCATTTCAGTTTATCAAAAAATCGTTTTTTTGGCGACAAAAAAGCCCGCAAAAGGGCTTTTTGAATTTCAAAACACTGCTTTTTAATAATATTTCGATTGCTCGTAAAGCAAAACAATAACGATAATTAATATTAGGGCTCCCAAAATAGAACCGTTAACAAAGGCATAGGAAGATAAAAAAAGAATAAGACTTATTACAAGTGGACCCCAAAAAATAGCGTCTATCATATTTTTTTTATATTGATTAAATTCCGCTTTTAATTTATTTTAACACAAATCTCTTACAATAAAAGAGGCCCGAGATGGGCTCTCCAAGTTCTCATTGATAAACCTCCTTTTTCTAGCCTATAAATAATTACAACCTAGAAAAAAGAGGGGGAAGGAAATGCTTTAAAGATTCACCAATCGGCTTGTGCTCAGGATGATTTTATTTCCGCGGTAAAGAACCAGACCTTGAGGAGTAATTTCTACCTTATCACCCCTGAATTCTTGGCCCGTAGAAACCCTGGACATTGCTCCAGACTTTACCATCTTTTTCTTGAGAACCAGTTCTCCGGTTGGTAAATCTAGAGTTAAATCATAGACTGAAGTTTTTGTTTCTATCTTCATTTCTTTGACCTTCCCTTATGATTTTAAAGGAACTTTTCTTTAAGTAATTTCATTATACACTAAATTAAAAATTTGTCAAGAGAAAAGCTCTTCAACAGAAAACAAAAAAACCCCTTATCGGCTTTTTAATTAAATAGAGGGTGTCTTGACTAAAAAGGTATTACTCAGAAAACCAGATAGGAATTAGTAATTCGTCATCATACTCTGGAAGACCAGAAGGATTGTCTTTTACCAGAATTAATGTCCCCTTTTTTGTGGTTGGCGACTGAAAGTCAAGATTAGCTTCAAAAGGAACGAACTCTTCGGTCATCCAATCTGAAAGAGCTCTGGCTATTGCCATTCCTAATAGTTGACCGTTGGCATCTATCAATTGGATTGGAAAATCAGCCTCAAAAAACCAGTATCCTCTCGCCTCCCCCGTAATCTCAAGCGGGCTTTCTATTAATTCATTGGGACGGGGCTGACTTGTTCGAATAAGGTCTAATTTTTCTAATTCATTTCCTATATCTTCGGTGATTTTTTTTCCCTCTGGTGTTATACACTGTCGGGGATAAGACTCCAAAATCAGATATCCCTGAGCTATGCATTCTTCAAAGTTGTTAATGGGAAAAATGAGTTTTTCCTCACAATCTTGAGGGCAGCTTTCTGGCGTTTCGGCACAGGGACAACCGATTGCCATACAAACTATCTCCTGACATATTCCATCTCCGCACAGATCTTTACAGTTTCTTTCTTCCCTCCCCTGCCAAAAAACAAAATAAAAAATAATTCCAATTATAATCAAGAAAGGAATAATTATTACGTTTAATAAAATTTTATTTTTCATATATTTTTTGTCTCCTCTATATTATTTTATCAAAAAATCGCCTTTCTGGCGATTAAAACTATTTTGGCGTAAAAAAAGAAAAATTTCGGGGTATGGAGCGTTCTCCTTGCGGAGAATCTCTGCAAGTGCATTTCTAACGTGAGTTGTGGGACAGCTTTTTTGCCTTTCGGTTAGAAGCTATCTTTTAAGTGAGGATTGCTCTTTGAGCGGAGGTTTCCTCGTACTCTCGCTAAAAATGTCCTTGTATGGGACCCCTGTTTTTTATCCCGCCTTAGGGATAAGTTCAGATGAGCCATAGCCCATCGGACTTAAGTCCTATTAGGACTACCTGTTTGCCTTTAGGAATAGATCCTATAGGGTTAAAACAGAGAGTAGCGGATAACCGCCCGGGATTCAGCCCACTATCCCATCTTTTGAGGGCGAGTTTAATATTAACAAACCAAAAAACCCTGTCAAGTCCTTGTCCAGAGGAAAGCTTGTGGAAAACTTCTTAGTCAATTTTTATCGAAAAACCCTAAAAACAGAAACAACAAAAAAGGGTGTTGAATTTCCAAAACACCCCTAGGGGACTTTTTTCTTAAATAAAAGTTGGGTTTTTAATGTGCTTATCTGAAAAAGATAGTAGTTTCTCCGTAAAAGGTTCTTAGTCCAGAGATACCAAAGGTAATGCCATGGGGCTTGACTTCAATGTTTAGAGAATCGGTTTTATAAAAGGCTCGCTCCATTCCTTCACCTTTCCAGTGGGCAATCAGGAAAAGTTGTCCATTTTCTGTCTTCATTTCTTGAAATACTCCTTCTATCTGAAAGTTAGGCATGGTTTCTTTGTGTATTATTTTGTTACCTTTGAGCCCCTCTTGTCTTGAAAGAACAAGTCCTAGCACTCCCTCGCAATTAATGCTTGAAGCCACCATTTCACCTTCCTCTACCCTTTTGTCAATATTCTTCTTTAAAATGCCTGTCATGGCACAGCCGAAACCTCTTTTATCTACAGTTAAATAGCGACAGGTCTTTTTTCCTTTGCCGGGTTGACAGAATTTTTCTACCTGGTCAGAGTCGGGAAAACTCGAGAAAAGCTCATACAATTCTCCGGTCAATTCTCTTCCTTCCCTAACTAGAAAGATTTTAACAATATTTAAAGTAAAGTCAAGAATAAAAAGGTACACATTGTGTACCTTTAAGGTTAGAGGTTTTTTAAAGGTGCTAAGGTGGTAGGGGGATGTTTTATAGATATTAATGGGATTTTCGCTTTAGCAACTATAGAGTTAGCAATCCCCTGGTTTCGAAATGTTGAAGGAGAATTTTAGCTGCTTCAGAAATTTAGTCCTGGCTCTTGGACTTGTCCTGGAAGAGCTCTTGCGCAAATTTCGCAAGCAACAACCCCCTACCATTTTTATTTTATTTCTAAAGATAAATTCTGTCAAGAAAATAAAATAAAAAACCCAAGAAAATTCTTGGGTCTATTAAAAGATTAAAGAACAATTCTTTCTTAATAAAAGTGGTAACGGTGTTTAGTGAGAGAAAGCTGGCAGAATACCAACGAACCAATAAGCTGTTGCAGCTACTACAGTTATTGCTAAGGCTATTAGAATCCTCTTTGTTATAATCAGATTCACTTCTTTTGAATTTTTCAAAGGTCTTTCTCACCCTTCGTCTGATTTTTAATTATATTTAAAATAATTGTAAATAAAAAAACCTACAAAAAGTAGGTTTTTAGGATTTTTGCAGACCTTGTTTTTTAGAACGGAGTTAGGAAAATAAAATTTTGTCTTTCTCTCCCTTCCTATTTTCTTAGCTGTTTATATTATCAGACTCAGATTGTTTAAGCCGGCAATGACTCTCAATGCTCCTAATACTACGCTATACAAGAACACGGGTAAGACTTTTTGACTGTATTTTTTATATATAAAATGAGTAATAAGTATTGAGATAAAAACAATAACCAGGTCAAGGGGCAACCATAAACTCTTTGCCATTAACCAGATCGTGGTTGGGTTAGTCTCGTAGCTGTGGGGAAAACCTAGAACGTAACGGGTACTCGCCTGATCAAGTACCGTCCCAAAAACAAGGATTATATAGGCTATAATTTCTATATTTATCAAAGAGCTTTACTCTCCAACTTTTCCAATTATAACACATTAATTCAAATTTATCAAGACCCAAGGGCTATCTTGCTTTTTTATTTGGTTTTTCTCTTTTTTTCTGGTAAAATAAAGTAAAGGTCGGGTAACCATTGGGGGAAGGTTTAATCTCGATACTCATTTAAATTTTAAAAAATATGATTTTATCTCTTATTTCACGCTTGGTAAACGGAGTAAAAGAAGGGGTTAAGGCTAGTCTTAAAGGCGTTAGTGATGTCGGAACAGCTATTGTTGGTGTTGTCAGAGAGGTAACTGTCACCACTCTGGAAGAAACTGGCGAATTTCTTTCAAAGGGAGTAGAAGCTACAGCTTCTATTGTAAAAGGAGCCATCTCTGGAGTGGCAGATGTCGGAGCCTCGGTAGTAGGATCAATCAGGGGTATTGTAATGGGCACTGTCAGAGGATTTATGGAAGCAGGAGGTGAAAGAAAGCCTGCTGTCCGCGGTGCAGTATCCCAGGCTATCCATAGTGCCAAAGAATTAGGATTGGATGTGGGAGAGGTCGCAGTAGAGGCAGTAAAGGGCTCAATTGGGGCTGTAAAAGCTGTGGGTGGCGATGTGGTTGAAGCAACAAAAGAAGCGGTCTCGGTAGCCATTGAGGCTGCCAAAGACATTGGGGAAGAAACAGTGGCTGGTGTTAAAGAAGCTCTTTCCAGAAGTATAGAAGGAGCTAAAGACATTATTGAAGCAGCAAAAGAAAAATAAAGACTTTAGCAAGAGATTATTTCTCTTTGAGCCCTCGAGAAAAGCTCGGGGGCTTATTCTTTTTGACAAAATTTAAAAATCAATATAAATTAAAATAGTATTAAAAAGTGAAAAAGAGGAGGTAAGATTGAGTATAACGGTTGTGACCGCTCCCGAGCTGAGAGATTTTAGCGTCAAAATAGCAAACTATCTTCAAAAAGCAGGGTACGATGGTCTCTTTCTGCCTTTCTCAAAAGAACTTAAAGAATATCTAGCCCAGTTTGGCGAAGGAATACCCTATGATTATGTAATGAATGAATTAAAAAAGTCAAAGCTTTTACCGGAACCAATAAAAGCCTGGGAATATAGCGCTGAGCCAATTTTGCGAGCTCTACCTCAAATCAAAAGAATTAATTCAGACCTTCAGGCCTATTGCTATGGCGACCCTTTCTATGAAAAAACTTTAGTCGAAATCTTGGTCGAAAGCACTATTTTAACGCTCAAAAGCTCTATAACAGGGGAAATAGAAACTGAAAAATGGAGAAAACTTCTCCTTCAAGAACACTGGCACAGAAAAGAGGCCCTTCAAAAAGAAATAGAATTTATTGTAGTAAAAGCTGGTCAACATGGAATCAGCGTCTGTGTTTCGGGCTCTAACGGAATCTATATTGCATCAGAACTCGAGGAAGAGGGATATAAAACAAGGGTTACGAGGATTGGGGAAACTTTTTCTCCTACTCCGCTTGATGTTTTAAGAAAAGAAATAAATACTCCAGAGATTTCAGATGAAAGAATAAAAGAATTAGTTCTTTTACACATTAAATACATCAAGGAATATGTACTCCGTTCTCAGAATCCTGATCAGGCTTATCGAAAATGGCATTTGAGTTCAAATAAGTTAAATAAAAAGGTTGAGTAAAAAAATATAACTCAACCTTTTTTTATTAATATTTTATTAAACTTTATGGTCTCCCCCGAATCTTCTCTGACGATTTGCATAATCTCTAAGGGCCTCTTCTAAATCTTTTTCGGTAAAATCAGGCCACAGGGTTTTAGAAAAATACAGTTCAGAATAAGCTGCTTGCCATAAAAGAAAATTGGAAAACCGTCTTTCTCCGCCTGCCCTAATAACTAAATCGGGAGATGGCAGGCCGGCAGTTGAAAGATAATTCTCGAAAAATTTTTCGGTAATTTTTTGAACTGGAATTCTCTTCTTCATGATTTCTCTGACCGCCTGAATAATATCCCATCTACCCCCATAACTGACGGCTAAATTTAAATGAAACTTTTTATTATCTTTAGTTAAATTTTCGACATTGGCAATAACTTTTTTTAGAGATTCAGGCAGTCTTTCTTTTTGGCCAATTATTTTTACCCTCACCCCCTCTCTTTGAAAACTTTTTATTTCTTTCTTATCGGACAATCCTTTCTTAAATAATTCCATCAGATAAATTACTTCTTCTTTAGATCTCTTCCAGTTTTCACTTGAAAAACCAAAAACGGTTAAAATTTTAACCCCTCTTTTCTTGCACCAGCTAAGAAATTCTTTAAATTTTTGTTGGCCTTCTTCGTGACCCCACAGACTGGGTAAACCTCTTTCTCGGGCCCAACGTCGATTACCATCAGGAAACAAAACAATATGATAAGGAATTACGCTGCTCATAATGCTCAATTTTAAGGGGTTCTTTCTCTTTTTGTTCAGCTACAATGAAACCCACGGCAAAAGAAAGCAAGGATATTAAAATAACCCCTATAATCAATATTATATCTTTAAGATAAATTTTGACAAAACTTCTAATTTCTGTTAACATTTTAGGTGTGTAATATGAGGAAAATAGCGAGCCTTAAGGCGAGCGACCTTATTCCGAGTTAACACTATGGCAAAAACTAAAGCTACTGGAACAACTAGATTAGGAAGGGATTCTTTGCCTAAATATTTAGGAGTAAAACTATTTGAAGGACAGAAAGTAAAACCGGGTCAAATCATTATCCGTCAACGGGGCACAAAATTCCTTCCCGGAAAAAATGTCAAACGAGGCAAAGACGATACCCTTTATGCTCTCAAAGAAGGTTTGGTTTTTTTTAGAACAAAAAGAAAAAAGTCTTTCGATAATTCTCAAAGGGTCGTCAAGGTCGTTGGTGTAAAATAGTTAGATTACGAATTTTCAAAGAGTCTTTAAAAATCCCGAGGTGGGATTTTTTATTTTTCCTCAGTAACTATAATTGTTATTTCTGATTCTAAATTATGAGCAAATTTAATTTTAACAGGAAATTCTCCAAGTTCTCGGATTGGCTCTTTTAAATAAATCTGGCTTTTTTTAATATCAAAATCTGCCTTTTTTAGAGCCTCGGAAATTTTCTGAGGAGTGATGGATTCAAAAAGCTGGCCTTTCGGACCCAATTTAACAGGAATGGTAAATTCATGACCATCGATAGCGGTGGCTGCTTTCTGGAATTTTTTCAAATCTTCCTCAATTTTTGCAAGATATTTTTCTTTTTGAGCCTGAAGCCATTTCATTGCTTTTTTGGTAGCGGGTTTTGCCAAACCTTTGGGAATTAAAAAGTTTCTGGCAAAACCTGCTTTCACTATCTTAACATCGTATTTCTTACCTACATTTTCGACATCCTGGAGTAGAATTATTCGCATAAACCTTAAATTATTTTATCTAATTTCTTTCACAATTTCAATAGCTTTATCTAATTGAGGATCTCTATCTTTTTCATAATCTTCTTCGGTTATTTCAACCTCAATATCGGGTGTTAAACCCCGATCGTTAATAAGTTCCCCCTTTGGAGTTAACCAATTAGCTACAGTAATCTTTAGAGAGGAGCCTTCTCTTAATTTTGTCAACTCCTGAACAGAACCTTTACCAAAAGACTTCTCTCCAATAAGCAACACTCCTCGCTGGTCTCGCAGAGCTCCGGCTAAAATCTCAGAACCAGAGGCTGAACCCTCATTGATCAAAATTACCAAGGGGTATTCAACGAAAATAGCCGAGCCATTGACCAGATATTGCCTTTGTGCCTTTTTTTCGCCAAAATCTTCAATGACCACAACCTTACCTCGTTCCAGAAAATAACCTGCGATATCTTGAGCTATCTCTAAATAACCTCCGGGATTATTTCTGAGATCCAAAATAATTTTTTGAACTGGGGAGTTTAACATTTCAATTGCCGCCCTGTTGAAATCTAAACTTGCTTTTTCTGAAAAATGATAAAGTTGCACATAAGCAATATCTCCCTCTATAAGCTGCCACTTAATAGAAGGAATTTCAATTATATCTCTAAGGATTGAAATTTCTTTACTTTGAGCCCATTCTTCTCGATAAATAGTTAAAATAACCCTTGTTCCCTTTGTTCCCCGGATGAGATTAACTGCCTCATCAATGGTCAGGTCAATGGTTAAAACATCATCGATTTTAATAATCTTATCCCCTGCCCTTAAACCAGCCCTCTGAGCTGGTGTTCCTTCAAGGGGAGCTATGACCTGAAGCTGGCCTTTTCTAATCCCAATTTCCATACCTACTCCCTCAAAGGTGCCCTTAACATCTTCAATAAATCTTTTAGTATCTGATGGGTTCAAAAAAATAGTGTGAGGATCTTCTAACGATTGAACCATTCCTGAAATTGCCCCATAAATCATTTCTTGAACGTCTAATTTTTCCGGGTTTACGTAGTTTTCTTCAAGTTTCTGCCAGGCTTCCCAAAAAAGCGAAAAATCAATCTCCTCTGGAGGACAAACTTTACATTGCAATTTTCCATAATAAAAACCTGAACCAAAAGAAACTCCAATCGCAATTACTAAAAAAAGCAAAATTAAATCTTTTTTAAATCTCATAAATTATAGGTTATTTTAACAAATTTTTACTCTTAATCCAATGAGGCGAACAGGTTTTGGGTTTTCCACCAAAAACCTCAAAAGAAACATTTTGGCTGTTCTTTTTAAGACCTCGAAGTCATTGGTGGGTTTTTTTAATGTCTTAGATTTTGTATGTGTCTCAAAGCCGGTAAAGCGGCAAACAATAGTAATTGTTTTAAAAGAAAAATTGTTCTCCATAATGTCCTGATAAACACTTTTAATAATTTTTTCGAGGGTTGCAAAAATAATTTTAGGATTTCTGGTGTCTTTTTGAAAAGTGTGTTCTTTACCGGTGGATTTAACAATTTCCTCGGGAGATACAATTCTCTCATCAATACCGCGGACTCTCTCATAAATGGTCTCCCCTACTTTGCCTAACATATCTAAGAGTTTGGTTTTTGATGGTTTCCTTAATTCTCCAATTGTGTTAATGCCCATTTGTCTAAATTTTTCAGCTGTTTTTGATCCAATGCCCGGTAAATTTTGAATATCCAAAAGTTCTAAAAAATTTTGACTTTTTGAGGGTCTAATTATCAAAAATCCGTTGGGTTTGGCTTTTTCGCAAGCCATTTTGGCTATTAATTTGTTGAGTCCAATTCCAATAGTTGAAGTGAGTTTTTCTTTTCTAAAAATTTCTTTTTTTAATTTTTGGGCTAATTTTTCTGCTTTTTTATAACTTGCTAAAAAACTTATATCCAGATAAGCTTCATCCAGAGAAACTTGTTCCCAGGCTTTTGAATATTTTTTAATTATTTCCATTATCCTTTCTGAAACCTGCTGATAAAGTTCCATATTTACGGGTAAAAATATAGCTTCTGGACAGAGCTCAAAAGCCTTAGAAATCGGTAAGGCAGAATGAATGCCGTATCGGCGGGCTATATAATTGGCTGTAGAAACCACTCCTCTACCTCGTCCTTCCTTGGGATCGGCACCTACCACCACTGGCTTTCCCTTAAATTGTGGGTTTTCTCTTTCTTCAATCTGGGCAAAAAAATAATCCATATCAAGATGTAAAATTATGTTTTTTTTCATGATGGTTGTTGACTATATTAATTTTACCCATAAGCTAAAGAAAGTAAAAAGCGACCGAAGTCGCTTTGCCATTTTTTTGTTCCCCTAAAGGATGAACGACGTTAGAACCTGTTTGATAAATACTTATTGTTCTTCGTATTTTACTTCTTTTGGAAATAACAACTGAAATGGGTAACCTACATAGTTCCTTTTTATAAGTCCACAACCAACGCTTTTAAGAAAATTGACCATTTCTTCTGTAACTTTTTTAGGATCTAATTTTTTATCCTTGCCAATATACTCAATTTCCACAAAATCTCCGAGCCCCTTTACAGAATCTATAGAAAGCTCGTAGTCTTTGTATGTCCAAATTTTCCTTAACTTATTCACTTTCACCATGGGTTTAAAATTAAGAACTTTTAATATCTTTCCTAATTGAGTTATATCTTCTATTTTAGTCTCATATTCATCACAATGATGACTCTTTCCTTCTTTATCAAAATACCAGTTTTTATAGTTGATAGAATATTTGCCACCTGAATCTCTAAGTCTTAACCATTCTTTTACCGGACGAACTCCAATAAAATTACGGTGAGCTGGGGAGAAATACTCATCTATCTGATGTTTTTCCGATTTAAAAATAGCGTTCTTTTCTAAAAATTCTGTTAGGGGTTTGCTATTTTCAATATTAACTTGAATTTCAATTTCAATATCGGTCATATACCTTATCCTAACAAAAAACCGCCCGACCGTCAGGTATGGGGACGATTTTGCGGACGATTTTAGAACCTGTTTGATTTATTAATAAAGTTTTTTATAATCTTCTCGCTGGGAAAGAAAATGGGGATTGGTAAATTATCTAATTTAAACCACCTCCATTCAGTAATTTCGTCGGGCTCCATCACTTTAGGTTCCCCTTCAAAATCTTGACAAAGGAATCCTATTGTAACGAAGTGGGCATCTGTGATAATATCGTTTGTCACGCTTATCATTCTTAAATTTTCTTTTTTTATTTTGATACCGGTTTCTTCAAGAACCTCTCTACAGGCAGCTTCTTCTAAATCCTCCTTAAAATGAAGTTTTCCTCCGGGCATTGTCCATGTTCCTTCGCCATGCAAAAGACTTGAGGCTTTTTCTGGTTCCTCATGTCTTTTTCCAAGAAGAACTTTATTATCATTTAATATCATTACTCCAACCCCAACACCGGGTTTTTTATTTTTTTCACTCATATACCCCATTCTAACAAAAAATCGCCTTGAAGGCGATTTTTCAGAGGATGTCAAAATCTGTTTTAAATAAAAAAATTTTTATATTCTCATTTCGAAGCGGTAGTATTTATGATTGTTGTATATCCCTGGCTTTTCAAGCAAAGAAAATCCTTGTCTCAAATAAAAATCCACAGTTTTGTATTCATAAAAAGAGCAAGCACGTAGAACATTGAATCTTTTCTCTTTCGTAAATTTTTTGGCAAATTCGATTAGCTGTGTACCAACGCCCTCAGACTGGTGATCATTGGTTACCACCAATGTTTCAATGTACATTTTGTCCTTCCGTTGACGAAAACTAATGGCTCCAACCGTCTTTCCCCCTATCTCCGTCAAGAAATATTCTCCATTTTGAATTTGCCGTTCTACTACTCTTTCGGTATTCCAAACAAAATCAGGAATGTTCAAATATAGCAAATTGGTAATTTCCAAAATGTTTTTTTTGTCCTTTGGTTCGGCCTTTCTTAAATTCATAAAACCTGTGATACTTTGCTATTTTTATTCTAACAAAAAACCGCCCGACCGTCAGGTATAGGGGCGATTTTTGATGGGCTTGCACTGAGCTTGCCGAAGCGCTCTCCCTACAAGACGATGCTTGTCCTGAGCATGTCGAAGGGTTAGAACCTGTTTAACCCATTATTTAAATAAATATCTAATTATTCCAATTATTAAATTCACTCTTGGAACGTTCTTCATATATTCTTTATAGCTATCACCAAATTTCTTAATACAAGACTTATCTTCATCTAGGGCAGCTATGTAAAAAATTGTTATAAATGGAATTCCTAAGACTAAAACTAACCAATGCTGGGATATCAGTATAAACGAAAAACCTAATAACATCCCAGCTAGATACTGAGGATGCCTAACAATGGAATAAACGCCAGTCGTAACTAATTTAGTTGTTTTTACAAAACCTTCCCCTTTCGGAACGCCACCTTTCTTTCTAAATGTATAAATTGGAAACCATCCCAGAAAAGCCGATAATATCCACAAAACCATTCCAAATATCTTCAAGGCGAGATTTTCTCCATAGTTGAAATAAAAAATAAAAGCTCCAATCAGAGCTAATCCAAAAATAACCAATACGACATGAAAAATCTGGTGAACGGTACTTGTACTACATTGATTTCCCATTTTACTTAAATTTGTTTTTTTATATAGTTTATTCTACCAAAAAACCGCCTTATTGGCGATAAAGTATAATAAGGAGTAAATCTATCCCGTAGTCGGTCTCGAACCTGTGTTTTAAGGGGAATTCGGACGGTTTTTGAAGGACCTAATTAACGCGTCTCGGTCGGGGCTGTTTTAAGCTAAAATGAGACAAATGAGACACTGCTTAAGGGTATGTCGAAGTGTCTCATTTTAACAGAAAGCCTATTGCTAATTAAAGTTTTTGTTTTCATTTTTTAATATGAAGTATCAGAGGATAATCTCTAACTATTAAGTTTTGGATAACTAAATTTCCATTTTCATTATTTGTTATTATGCTTTGTTGATAGCCATTTAGAACATCAATGCCTGTTACTTCTTGAGCTGAAAAATTAG
>Ga0111217_114_pt1 | contig 16717 bp, 18 predicted proteins | sample DeeMarSWOR152_54_FD_80248 | JGI IMG/M metagenome (GOLD analysis project Ga0111217, IMG submission 80248) | Parcubacteria bacterium DG_74_3 | reverse complement strand
AAAGGTTTTAAAAAGAAAAGAAAGATTCCTCAGCGGGCTCGGCTGCGAGGTGTCTCCCTCGGCAAGTAGCCTCAGATTGATAAAATTATTTTTTTCATCGCTATTTTATTCATTCTATGCTTAAATGGATTTTATCATCTTTTTATTTTTTCTTGCCAGCTTACTTTACAAATATGACACCCTCTTTAATGGCAAGTAGGGGTTTTTTTAAATGCTTGGACAAGCCCCTTGATTTCGGAAGGAAGCTTCAGGGCTCCCCTATTTTAGGAAACCACAAAACCTGGCGGGGGATTATTTTAGGATTAACTGCTGGTCTCTTGACAGCTCTTTTCCAGAGACAACTTTTTAATAGACTTCTTTTTATCAGAGAAATTAGTTTTTTAAACTATCAAATAATTAATATTTTTTTCTTTGGTGTTTTAATGTCGGGAGGAGCCCTTTGCGGCGATTTATTTTTCGCTTTTATTAAACGACGCTTGGGACTAAAACCAGGGACAAGGTTTCTGCCCTTTGACCAGATAAATTATGTAATTGGCTCAGCTCTTTTTTTAAGCCCATTTTATGCAATAAATATGGGAGTGTGGATAACCCTTTTAATTTTAACCTTCATTTTGCACATAAGCGCTACCCAGATAGGATTTAGATTGGGCTTGTCTCAAAATCAATGGTAAGTTACAATAAATTTGCATGGAAACAGGGTTTCTTCAATTATTTCTAGTGAGCCTTATTGAGAAATTACCCCAACTTCTGTGGGCAATTTTAGTTTTTGTCGCCGGTTTTTTTGTGGCCAAATGGATGGGAAACACTGCTGTTCGATTTCTCAACAAAACCAATCTTAACCAAACTCTTAAAAGATTGGGTTGGGCAGAGACTCTAGCCAAGCTTGATCTTAGCTTGGATGCTCCGGGATTTTTTGGAGAATTAGTAAAATGGTTCTTTATAATTATTTTTCTGATGATTTCTTTAGAAATTCTGGGCCTTCCGCAGTTCAGTCAGTTTTTAGGAAAAGTTATAAGTTATTTCCAGAATATTTTTATTGCATCCCTAATCTTTATCATCGCTGTTTTTTTGGCTGATTTTTCTCAGAAAATTATGGTGGCTGTTTTGGAAAAAGAAAAGATAACCTACTCGCGGCTTTTTGGAAGAGTGATACGCTGGATAATTTGGAGTTTGGCTACCCTGGCTATTTTGTACCAACTCCAAATAGCACCCACTTTAATTCTGACCGTCTTTATTGGTTTTGTTATTGCCATCTCTCTTACCATAGGTATTGCTTTTGGTCTCGGAGGAAAAGAAATAGCAGCTAAGATTCTTAAAGAGCTAGAAAAGAAGCTTCGTTAATCGGGCTTACAATATGGAGTATTTGACCCATAAGGAACTCAAAAAAATGATGCTTCTTGCCTGGGAAAGGGTTGAGAGAAATAAAGAAGAGATTAACAAAATTAATGTTTTTCCAGTACCCGACCAAGACACAGGAAGCAATATGGCCAAGACCCTGTTGGGAATTAAAGAAGCGATTGAGGTAAAAGAATTTCAAGACTTACGGGAAATCTCAGAAGCTACCTTAGATGGGGCTCTTATTGCGGCTCAGGGAAATGCTGGTGTAATTTACACCGGCTTTTTAGCTGGTTTTTTACCGCTGCTCAATAAAAACCCGGTAAACGCCAAGAAACTCTCTGTTGCTTTTAAAAAAGGAGCAGAGAAAGCTAGAGAATCAATTCAAAATCCCATAGAAGGAACAATTTTGGATGTAATTGACGCAGCAGCTCAAACCCTTCAAAAAGAAGCGGGGCAGGAAAGGAATATCATTCAACTTTTTAAAAAAGCCACAGAAAAAGCTAATGAAGCCCTCTTGGCTACCCGAGAAAAAATGGAAATTTTTAGAAAAGCCAATGTGGTTGATGCCGGAGGCTTGGCCTTCTTAATGATTCTCGAGGCTCATCTCGAAGCCCTAGAAGGCGAAAAAAGAAAAGAGAGAGTCGAGGAACGACCTTCAGAACAAGTTAGAAGATTTATTCAAACCCTTTCCCATCGCTATGAAGTTGTCTTTTTGGTAAAAAATCAAAAGTTAGACAAAGAATTACTTGAGAAAAAATTAGCGATTTTAGGAAACAGCATCGAAGTAGTCAAAATTGGCGACAAAACCAAGGTTCATATTCATACCGACTTGGTGGATGAGGTTGAAAAAATAGCAAGGGAATCCGGCAAGCTTGAAAGTTTAAGAATTGAAGACATGGCCAAAGAGGTGGGAGGAGAGCCTTCGGTCAGGCAGGTATCAATTGGAATTGTCACCGATGATGTTGCTGGACTCTTACCCAAAATTACTGAACGTTATCAAATTGAAATAGTGCCAACTGTCCTTAATTGGCCAGAAGGAAAAAAAATACCCGGGGAAAATATTTATCAAAAAATGATTGAAGCAAAAAGGCGGGGCATAAAAAGTTTCCCCAAGACCTCTCAGGCAACCCCCAAGGACTATCTTGTGGCTTTTGAAAAACAGCTTCACAAGTTTGAAAAGGTTTTGTGTATTACCATTACCGCTAAACTCTCTGGTTGTTATAATTCTGCCAAACAGGCTGAAGCAGAGGTCCAGGAGCCGAAACGGATTTTTGTTTTTGATTCTTGGCACGCTTCTGCCTCCCAGGCTCTTTTGGTTTTGCGAGCCATCGAATTAATTCAAGAACAAAGAGAAATAGTCGAAGTTATTAATAAGTTAAAAAAGCTCAGGAGCAAAATCAATCTCTATCTTCTTTTCGAGGAGCCAAGATGGATAGAGGCTGGAGGAAGAGTAACCAAAAGACAGGCTGAATGGATAAGAAGAATGAAGAAAATCCGTCTTCATCCTCTAATAAAAATTAAAAATGGAGTACTGATTAAAGGGGGGGTGGTTTGGGCTAGAGATATGGCCGATGCCCTCTTTAAAAAAATAGCTAAAGAAAGTAAAAAAGAAAGAGAAAGGGGTAAAAGAATCCGGGTAATCATTTCGCACGCCAATAATCTCCCAGAAGCAAAAAAATTAAAAGACAAATTAAAAAGCATTAAAGCCGAAATTTCTTTTATTAATTTGGTGAGTCCGGTGGTCGGGGCTCACATTGGTCCGGGAAGCTTAATTGCTGCCTGGATACCAATTGAATAAAAAATTTATCTATTAGACACGAATGACTTTCTTATATCCAATCACATTCTTCGTAATCGCCTATCTTTTGGGTTCTTTCCCCACCGCGTTCTTGGTAACTAAAAAATTCACCGGTAAAGACATTAGAAAAGAAGAATCCAAAAATGTCGGTGCTCTTAATGTAATGCGAACTACAGGCAAACCACTTCTCTTTATTTTGACAGCGATGGTTGATATCGGAAAGGGAGCACTAGCCGTTTTTCTTCCTCAGAAGCTTTCTTTTTTAAATTACAATATTTTATGGGCAACCAGTCTTGCTGCCTTTGGCGTAATATTGGGTCATTGTTTTTCCATCTACTTTAAACTGAAAGAAGGACGCTTTTCGGGGGGAAAAGCCCAGGCCTCTTTAATAGGGGTGTTAGCCGTCTTAAATTTTCAGTGGTTGCTTTTACCCTGGGCAGGGATAGCTATTTTGTTTATTTTGACTACCCAGATTTTCTTTTTCGGTCAATTTATAGGAAATATTTTTCTCCCCCTTATAGGTTTTTATTTGGACAAAAAATATTTTTTAGCTTGTTTGTTAATGACCCTTCCAATTTTCGTAAAACAGTGGCCCCACTTTCCCTCGGCTCTTTATGGAGAAAGACCCAAGTGGTATTGGAAAAAGAAAACAATTAACCAATCCTAAATTTGTTTTATGTTAGAAACTATTATTATCGGAGCAGGACCCGCAGGCTTATCTGCCGGAAGACACTTAAAAAATTGTTTGATTTTGGACCAGAAAAAAGAGATTGGAAAACCCGTTCAATGTGCCGAAGGCATAAGCAAAGAATCCCTAGAAAAAGAAGGGATTTCTCCTAATCCTGCTTGGATTTCAACCGTTATTAACACGGTAAAAGTATTTGTTCCATCAGGAAAACCAATTACGATTAAAGGAGAAAAAATAGGTTTTGTAATAGATAGAATTGGTTTTGAGAAGTGTTTGGCAAAAAAAGTTCAAGCTAAAATTCAACTAGAAACACGGGTGGTTAATTTAGAAAGGAGGGGCGATATCTGGAAGGTAACAACAAATGAAGGAAAAGCCTTTCAATCCCGATATTTAATCGGGGCTGACGGACCCCTCTCGATTGTCAGAAGAAGAGTTTTTGGAGAAAAACCGGAAATTTTATCTACTTTTGAATATTTAGTCGAATTAGAAAGAGAGATCGATGACTCGGTGATTCAAATATACTTTGACAAAGAAAAGTTTCCTGATGGTTATGTGTGGATATTTCCCAAATCTAAAAAAACCGCCAATATTGGATTGGGCGGCAAGGGCAATCTTATTGAAAGATTCCAATACTTTATGGAAAATCAGGTCAAGCCAAATTATGGAAATTATAAGCTCTTAAAAAATATAAGCGGGACTATATCCTGGGGAGGAGCAAAAATGACTCTTTTTAAAGACAATGCTTTCTTAACAGGCGATGCCGGTAGCCTCGTTGATCCAGTTTTGGGAGGAGGAATGATAAATGCCATGATTTCCGGAAGAGTGGCTGCTGAATGTATTCTCTCTAACACCCCCCATCTTTACGAAAGAAAAATTAAATCAATGCCTCCCTTTAGCACAGACTTATTAGTAGCTCAAAAAATATTATATTCTTTTCCCAATTCCGTTTTAAACCAATTAGCTGAAATTTTGGAAAATAAAGATGTTTTTTATCTTAAAACTTTTCCAGGAGTTTTCGGGTTACTATCTAAGGATCAATTAAGAAAAAATTTTTTCCGACTTGCTAAGCTTTTTCTGATTTTAGAAAAGAACACGGCTAGTTTCGGTTAAAAAAAACGCTCTTTGAAAGCGTTGAAAAAGCGGGACCTTTTAAAAGATTAAAAAGACCTACCAAGTAAAAACGCTAAAAGAACAATGAGCATGGCCAGCTTAGTAATTCTCTTAATTTGAGTTGGTGTTTGGGAGAGGGAATATAAAAATAGAGCATTGCTAATTGAAACAACCCTTAGATAAATAGAATTAAGAAGCCCGGAAAAATAGGGAAGAGGAGATAATAAGATGGCCGAAGCAATAAATCCTTGGGCTATCTCTCTGGCCGAATCAATTCCCACAGCTATTGGGAGAGTGTCTAGTTTCAATTTTTTATCTCCTTTTATATCTTCAATTGTCTTGAAAATTTCTCTTCCCATATTAGCCAGGAAAGCTAGGGGGGCAATAATCTTTACAATGCTGAAATCTAAAGTGATGAGGCCTCCGAAAATAAAAGTAGAAGCCGTAAACCAACTGACTATTATATTACCCAACAAGAAAGTTCGTTTAAGGTGCTTAGAATATAAATATTCGAGGACAGCATTGACGAGAGCTAAAGCCAGACAATAACTATTGATGAGGGCCGCAAAAAAAATGCTCACAATGAATAACCAGGAACTATAAGATAAAGCATCTCTAGGGAATATTTGGCCCGAGGGTAAGGGTCTCTGGGGAGCATTAATTTTATCAATCTCTAAATCATAATAATCATTAAGAATCATTCCAGCCCCGGTAATAGTAAAAACAGCCAGGAAGGCATAAAAAAGCAAAATAGGGTCAGAGACCCCTGAAATTATAGCCCCGACAACAGCGCCGAGAGCCGCAACCAAGGAAGTAATGGGACGAATTATTTCAAAAAAAGGATTCATGTTATTATTGTATAATTGAATAAAACGCCCGAAATTACAATAAACCCAGCACCGAGATTGCGCATAAAACCCTTATTAGGTATTGTTATTGTAGCATAAGGTGCTGGGTCAAGCTATAAACACAAACGCACCCAATATATTATAATTGAAATAAGAAGTCAACATTAATAGTAGTAAAACCAGTTTTCACACCCAAAATGATAAAAAAAGAAAAATTTGAAGAATATTTAGAAAAATTAAAGCCCGAAGTTGATGAGATTATTGAAAAATATCTTCCCAAGGAAGCAACTAAAGAATGGCTGGAGTTTACTTTTGGAAAACCCAGGTATGCTTATAGTTTTGAAGCAGCAGACAGAGCTTTAATTAAACCCATCTGGGATTTTATTGGTCGGGGCGGGAAAAGATGGAGACCAATCCTATTCCTATTAATCACCGAAGCTGTTGGTGGGAATCTTGAAAAAGCGAGAGATATAGTGGTTGTGCCAGAGTTAATTCACAATGGAACCATTATTATAGACGACATCGAAGACGAAGGAGAGCTGAGAAGAGGAAAACCTGTTTTACACAAAATTTTTGGAATCGACATTGCTTTAAATGCCGGCAACTTTATGTACTTTTTCCCTCTTTTAGCCCTCATCAAAAATAAAGATAAGTTCAAGACAGAGATTCTAATTAGAGCCTATGAAGCCTATGTTCAAGAAATGATAAACTTAGGTTTTGGTCAGGGAACAGATATTTACTGGCACAAAGGCAAGGCCCAAGAAATAAGTGAAGAAGAATATCTCCAAATGTGTGCTTACAAAACAGGATGTCTGTCTCGAATGTCAGCTAAATTAGCAGTAATACTTTCTGGGGCCAGCAAGGAATTGGCAGAAGCTGCAGGTAAAGTGGCAGAAGCCATGGGAGTCGGCTTTCAAATTCAAGACGATATTTTAGACATAACCCTAACAGGGGAAGAACGAGAAAAGTTTGGCAAGGTCTTTGGCAATGACATAAAAGAAGGAAAAAGAACCTTAATGGTTATTCATACTTTAAAGCAAGCCACCCCCGATGATAAAAAGAGATTAGTTGAGATATTAAATAAACATACTGATGATTCCGAAGAGAAAAGAGAGGCAATAGAAATAATCCAAAAATATGGTAGTGTTGAGTATGCCCAAAAAGTAGCTCAAAAAATTATGCAAGAAGCCTGGCAAGAAGCAGATGGGCTACTTACCGCTTCTCCAGCCAAAGAAAGGTTAAGAGAATTTGTTAATTATTTAATTGAAAGAAAAGTATAAATATGAAAACAGGAAAAGTTGAACTTTATATTAGGGAAAAAATTAAGAAAGAAGGCGCTCTTTTGTCAATTGTGATTGACCCTTGCGACCATCCTTCAATTAAAGCAGCCATTGAAACAGCTTATGCTGCCCAACTTGGTGGAGCTGACATTATTGCAGTTGGGGGTAGTACCGAAGCTCAGGGTGAGCTTTTGGACAAGGTTATCAAAGGAATTAAAGCTAAGGTAAGGCTTCCCATTACTTTGTTTCCTGGTAATATTGCCACTATTTCTCCCTTTGCTGATGCCATCTTCTTTATGACCCTACTTAACTCAAGAAATCCTTACTGGATTTCTCAAGCCCAAACACTTTCAGCACCTTTAATTAAAAAACTAGGAGTAGAACCCCTACCCATGGGCTATATTTTAGTGGAACCCGGAGGCACAGCAGGTTGGGTGGGAGATGCTAATTTGGTTCCAAGGAACAGACCTAAAATTGCAGCTGCCCTGGCTCTTGCCGGACAATTTTCCGGAAAACGTCTGATTTTTACAGATGCAGGCTCTAATGCCTTTGCCCCCGTTCCTACTGAAATGGTGGCTACTGTTAGAGCAGCTATTGACATCCCCTACGTAGTTGGTGGAGGTGTAAAAACGCCAGAGCAAGCAGGGAAAATAATAGAGGCAGGGGCAGATTGTATTCAGGTGGGCACAGCTGCTGAAAAGATAAAAGATGTTAAAAAATTAGTAGCTGACTTTGTGAAAATAATGAAAGAAAGAGGAAAAGAAAAAGTAAAAAAATATAAAAAACAATGATAAACATTGGTTTGCTTGCTGATAATGTCTACTCCTTGCTCGAGACAATAATCAACTAAACAATCGAAAATCGCAGACCACCTATTTTATGATTAAATCGATTTTATTTTTAATAATATCTTATATTTTGGGTTCTTTCCCTTCGGGCTATATAGTTACTAAGCTTTCGACCCGAAAAAATATCTTAGAAATAGGCTGGCGGAAAACTTCAGGCTCAAATGTTTTTAAAAATATTGGAATCTGGCAAGGGGTTTTAACCGGAGTTTTAGATGTGGGTAAGGGTTTTTTGGCTGTTAAATTAGTTCAAAATCTAGGTTTAAAACCCGAAATTCAGGCAATGGCCGGGGTAGCAGCTGTGACCGGTCATAATTGGTCGTGCTTTTTAAAAGGAGCTGGTGGAAGAGGAATCGGAACTTTTATTGGTGCTTTTTTAGCACTCTCGCCCAGAATTTTAGCTTATTCTTTGATTCCTTTTGTTCTTTTGGGTCTTATCTGGAACCTCTCTATCGGAACAATTTTGTTTCTGGTATTAGCTATAATCCTTTCTGCTTCTTTTAACCAATGGGAAACAGTCGGTCTTTTTTCAATTATTTCTTTGGCTCCGATTTTTATTAAAAGATTAAGCCCCATCGAAGAAATTAAAAAGTCTCAAGAGAAAAGTTCTTTAATTAGAAATCGCTTATTGTTTGATGATGATAAGCCCGCTTTAGAGTTAAGAATAAAAAAAATATTTAGTCGCTTGACAGAAAGTTAAATCTCAATTAAAATAAAATTAGTCCGCTTTCAACAACGGACATTTTATTTAAGAAAACACTATGGAGGATTTAAAGACATTTAGCTCAGCTATTGCTCAAATTGCTGAAGAAAAGGGAATCCCCCAAGAAAAAGTTTTAGAGACCATTGAGCAAGCAATAGCTGCTGCCTATAAAAAAGAATACGGAAAAAGGGGACAAATAATCCGAGCCGAACTCGATTTAAATTCGGGCGAGGTTAAATTTTGGCAGATTCAGGAGGCGGTGGATGAAAGCATGATTTACTCTGAAGAAGAACTTCTGGCGCTAAAAGAAAAAAGAACTCAAGAAGAAGGAGAAGAAAAAGAGGAAGAAAAAAAGATCCGTTTTAATCCCGAAAAACACATTCTAATCAAAGAAGCCAGAAAGATTAATAAAAAAATTCAGGTCGGGGAAGAATTAAAAATTCCCCTTAAGACTGAGAAAGATTATGGTCGAATTGCTGCCCAAACTGCCAAACAGGTAATAATGCAAAGATTAAAAGAAGCAGAAAGAGAAAGCATTTTCGGGGAATATAAAAGAAAGGAGGGAGAAATTATTTCTGGAATTTTACAAAGGATTGAAGGTAGAAATATCTACTTTAATATCGGTAAAACCCTGGCAATTTTACCAAGAGAAGAGCAGGTTCCTGGAGAGTTTTACCGACCGGGCCAAAGATTGAAACTTTATGTTTTAAAAGTAGAAGAAACGCCTAAAGGACCAAGAATCTTTTTATCCAGAGCCTATCCCAAATTGATTTCTAAACTTTTTGAGCTAGAAGTGCCGGAAATTTCTTCAGGTCAGGTTCAGATAAAAGCAATTGCTCGAGAAGCAGGATCCCGGACAAAAATTGCAGTTTTTTCTGATGTCGAGGGAATCGACCCCATTGGAGCAGCTGTTGGTCAAAGGGGAACTCGAGTGATGGCGGTTATTAATGAATTGGGTGGAGAGAAAATTGATATTATTGAATGGTCAGAAGACCCAGAGAAATTTATTGCCAATGCCCTTTCTCCAGCTAAAGTATTGGAGGTTAAAATTTTACCGAAAAACAAGGCTCTCTGTATTGTTCCCGAAGAACAGTTATCTTTAGCTATTGGCAAAGATGGACAGAATGTTAGGCTGGCAGCTAAACTAACCGGCTGGAAAATTGATGTTAGAAGTACAGAAGCAAAAGGAGAGGAAGAAGAAATCAAAGAGGAAGAAGTGGGGAAGAAAGAAAAAACAAAAAAGAAGCAACCTCCAGCAAAAAAATCAAAAACCAAACAAAAAAAATGAAGGAAATAATTATTATTGGTCACAAAACCCCGGATACTGACGCAATCGTCACCTCTTTAATTTTTGCTCGATTTCTTCAAAAAATAAAAAAGCCCATTATTGGCTTTTTAAATTTTAAGATTAGGGTCGCCAGCCCCAGCCCCCTTAATAAAGAAACAAAATTTGTCTTAAAATATTTTAAACAAAAAGCTCCCCCTATTATAAAATCTCTTTCCGACAAAAATGTTTTTCTTGTAGACCACGGAGATTATGAACAGGCAGCCCCGGGCATTAAAAAAGCAAACATTGTTGGAGTTTTAGACCATCATAAGCTAGGAGGTTTAAAAACAGTCTCTCCTATTTTTTATCGAGCAGAACCAATTGGCAGCTCAAGCACAATTTTGGCAAAAATGTTTTTGGAAAACAATCTCTCTTTAAAGAAAAAAGAAGCGGGTTTGCTTCTCTCTGCCATTTTGTCTGATACCTTAAAGCTCACCTCTCCCACCACCACCACAGAAGATAAAAAAATTGTTCAGTTTTTAGCAAAAATCTCCAAAGAAAATATAAATAAATTAGCCAAAAAAATGTTTGAGGTAAAATCTGATATTACAGGTATTTCTCCAGACAAACTGGTAGCTACAGATTACAAAGAATTTAAGGCCGGAAGAACAGATTTTGCTATTGGCGTTTGGGAAACAACTTCTCCCCAAAAGATATTTCAAATAAAAAAAGATATTTTTTCTGCTTTAGCAAAATTAAAAAAGAAAAGAAAGGCGGACTTCCTGTTTTTCGCCCTAATTGATATTTTGGAAAAAAACAGCACTCTTTTTATTCTGGGAGAAAAAGAAAAAGGGTTAGCTGAAAAAATATTTAAGAAAAAAACAAAAGAAAACCTAATTTTTTTACCAGGAGTAGTTTCCAGAAAAAAACAAATCTTACCCCCACTACTTAAATTTTTAGAAAAGAAGTGAGAACTACAGTTAATAAAATTTCTCAAACACAAATTGAGTTAAAAATAGAGGTTCCACCAGAAGAGTTTCAAATCTTTGTTAAAAAAGCAGTCTTGAGCTTGGGCCAAAACTTGGAAGTGAAGGGTTTTCGAAAAGGAAAAGCACCAAAAGAAGTCATTGAGAAAGAGGTGAGCCCAGAAAATATTTTAAAGGAAGCAGCTGAAATGGCTATTCAAACGAATTATCCTAAGGCCATCAATCAGCTAGCAGATAAAATTAAGATTATTTCTCAGCCAGAAATTGAAATTTTGAAATTAGCCCCAAATAACCCCCTTGAATTTAAAGCTAAAATTTGGATTTTACCCGAAATTAAATTACCAGATTACAAAAGCCTTACTTCTCGGGTTCAGAAAAAAGAAGTTAAGGTGACAGAAGAGGAAATAGAAAAATTAAGGCAAGAAAAAGAAAGATGGGAAAAAGAAAGAATGAGAAGAGAAATCTTAGAAAAAATAGCCCTCGAGAGCAAGGTTGATATACCTGAAATTTTAATAGAGGAAGAGAAAAAAAGAATGCTCCAAAGTCTCAAAAGTGGAGTAGTTCAAACTCTTCAAATAAGCTTTGAAGACTATTTGGCCAAACTACAAAAAACAGAAAAAGAGATTCTAGATTCTTTTTTACCCGAATCCAAAACTAGAATTAAAAAATCTTTGGTTTTAAGAGAAATTGGTAAAAAAGAAAACATATCAGTGACAGAAAAAGAAATTGAAGAAGAAATAAAGAAAATTTCAGTTGCCAATCCTGGTTTAGAAACAAATCTTGACCCAGAGCGCCTAAAAGATTATACTAAAGAAGCGCTTATAAACGAGAAAACCTTTCAATTTTTAGAGGGTTTTATTAAAAAATAAGAACATAAGAACCTGGCTTCGCCAGAACCTTGTTTCTCGCTTCGCTCAAAATAAGAACCTGGCTTCGCCAGAACCTTGTTTCTCGCTTCGCTCAAAATTAATATGGCTTATTTAGTTCCAACTGTCATTGAAAAAACTCAACACGGCGAAAGAGCCTATGATATTTACTCTAGGCTCTTGAAAGATAGAATTGTTCTTTTGGCAGGCCCCATTACAGACGTTACAGCCAATTCAATTATTGCTCAACTTTTATTTTTATCCTCCAAAGACCCCAAAAAAGACATTAAGCTTTATATTAATTCTCCCGGAGGTTCGGTAACTGCGGGTTTAGCCATTTACGATACCTTGCAATATATTCAATGTCCTATTTCTACAGTTTGTGTGGGCTTGGCAGGCTCAATGGCAGCCACCATCCTGGCTTCAGGTACCAAGAGAAGGAGATTTGCCCTTCCTAATTCTGAGATTTTACTTCATCAAGTAGCTGGAAAGGTAGCGGGTCAAGCAATCGAGATTGAGATTACCGCAAAACAAATTGTTAAAATCAAAGACAAGCTTAACAAGATTTTAGCAAAACATACCGGCCAAGCCTTGGAAAGAGTAGCTAAAGATACTGATCGAGACTTTTACCTTTCAGCCCAGGAAGCAAAAGAGTACGGAATCATTGATGAGGTAATAAAAAGTAAAAAGTAACCAGTCATATAACCAGTCATATAAATAGTTAAGACGCCCCTTTGAGGCATTTTTTATTTGGAAGAGAATAAAACGCGATAAAAACGAAAATATGCTACAATTAAAAAAGTGCTTTTTGGGCACCACCTTTAAAGGTCGAAAAAGCCCTAATTGCTTATAAAATATGGAGAAAAAAAAGATTATCTTATTATCAGCAACGTTCTTCCTTATATTAGTATTAATAGGTTTTGTTATCTGGAAATTTTTTTATAGGTCAAACTATTATGCTGTTTATCTTTCTACTGGCGATATTTATTTTGGTAAACTGGTTTGCTGCTCTCGCTACATTTTAGAAGACTCCTACTATCTTAGGGTGAGTCAAGATCAAGGTGCGCCAATCAGCGTAGAACGTTTTCAAGACGCTTTTTGGGCTCCGAGAGGAAAACTTAAACTGAACTCTGAGAGTGTGGTTTGGATAGTAAGGTTAGCGCCTACCAGTCCGGTAGTTGAGTACATTGAAGCTCGTGCTCAGGGAAAGATTGTTCCTCAACAACAAATACCCTCTACTCCCCAAGATTTAGAAGGAGAGATCGAATAAAAGACAGAAAGTATTGTTTTGGGTTTAGAAAAAAGACAATAGGGCTTTCAAATAAAAAAACCTTTTATTGTACGTGTACATATGGAGAAACAAAGAATCATTTTAATTGTTTTGGCTGTACTGTTAGGAGTGAGCCTAATAATCCTTTTAGTTGTGTTTCCTGGTCAAAAGGGCCAAAAAGATTTAACTCAAGGATTATTAGGGGGAACTGAAGAGAAAATAACTTTCGAAAAAACCCCAACCGAAGACTGGCAAAATCCTGAAAATCCAATAGAGTCGCCCCCACTTAAAGAAAGCGAAATTCCTGCTGATTCTATTAAGCTTACAGTGACTAAAAAAGGATATAGTCCCGAGACTTTCGAAGTTCAGCGAGGAGAAAAAGTGGTTTTGACAGTTATTAATGGGGACCAGGGAGTTCATATTTTTAAATTTAGAGATGATGTGTTAAGCGAGGTTGCTATTGGTGTTGGTTCTCATGATCCCATTCGGGCTATAACTTTTTATGCACCTGAAGAGCCAGGAGAATACGAGTTTTTCTGCCATTTACCAGGTCATGGAGAAACCGGAATAATGGTGGTTCGCTAAAAGGTAATAAAAAAATTATTAATTTAGTGAAAATAAATATGAATCACACTAAACTCATTAAAACCATAACCCTAATTTCAGGAGTTCTAATTTCTCTATTCTTGGTCAGTTTAGTGGCCTTAGCTGCTCTCAAAATAGAAACTCAATTAGATATGGCCCTTAATAAAATCATTAATTTGGGGACTCCTACATCTGGTTCAGACGCTGTCACCAAAGACTACGTAGACAATGCTGTTGTCGCAGCCGGAGGAGCAGGCACCCTGTATCTTACTAGTAGTACATTTAGGGGTAATCATAATTGCGATGATAATCCTGGCGCTTGTTGCCAGTCGGGATATCATATATGTGATACCTCAGAGTTTGCAATGGGAGGAAGAAGAGTAGAAACCTCAGGAACGGGTAGGGATACCAGTCCTGGAGGAGGACCAGAGGGTTGGATTGATACTAAATCAGGCAGCCTGAGTGGAGAAGATTCAGATTGTTCGGACTGGACGAGCGTTAGCAGCGTCTATTACGGACAAACAGCAGAGATGAACACTTTTAAGGATTCTACTGGTGGAGCTACTATGTGGTATCATTTTACAGTTTCCAACTGCGTTGATTATGAGCGCGTTTGGTGCTGTTCTGATTAAGTGGCATTCATTGGGAGCAACTTAATACAAAAAGAAAACAAGCTCAGGCTGTAAAGTTTTTTCAATTTTGTGATTAAGAAATATCATTTAAGATTAATTATGTTTTTAATAATATCTGGCTTTTTGGTCTTTATTTTTTTCTTTTACTTTTATTTAAATAAACTAGATCCCTCTCTAGAAAATCTTAATAAAGAGTGCGTAATCCAAACCGAAAAAAAAATTGTCCAAGGCAACTCCCTTAATGGTTTAATTGAGTCAGGAGAAGTAGTAGAAATCTTATTTGACTATTATAACTGCAACGAGGTAGAGCGAGAAGATGTTGTTTTACTTAACTACCCAGGATTTGAAAAGCCAATTATAAAAATTGTCAAAGGAGTTTCTGGCGATAGATTTCAATTAAAAGAAACTGAACAGGGCTGGCATGTTTTAATTAACGGTAACATACTCCAAAACTCAGAAGGCATCCCTTATCTTCTAAATGAAAAAAGAGTAGGTATGCTTAAACTATACGAAAAAGATTATAGGGGCATTATCCCCGATAACACCCTTTTATTATTGGGCAATTTGCCCTCTGGCTCTATCGACTCTACTATCTTTGGTCTGGTAGATAAATCAGGGATTTTAGGAAAAGCAATCAGATAATTTTCTTTATTTTTAAAATTTTTTATTTTTCGAATGTGTTAAAATTAAACAAGGTCTAATTTGTTAAATAATCATTAACAAAAAGAAGTTTACAAGAATTCAGTGGAAATGCGGGTCGAGACACTATAGAATTTTTACTGAATTTCGCAACTTCTTTTAAAAAAATGAACTACTTCAATTTAGCGCTCCTTGGATCCCCAAAGAGCAGGTCGAAGCTACAGGGACCTAATAGGGCAAACAAAACCATTGCTTTAGTGGTCGGTGTGTTAGCAACGGTTTTTTTAATTAGTTTTATCGTTAGAGCTTGGACCGAGCCCAGCGTAGCTCCACCTGGGGGTAATATTTCAGCCCCAATTAATATTGGTTCCACGGCTCAAACTAAAAGTGGAAATTTAACCGTCCAGGGACAATTTAATGCCGGCGGTCTTACGGTTGGAGATTCTTTTACAGCCTCTATTGGCTGTGCTGATTTTAAAATCGGAAATAGCACAAGAAGGGGAACTCCAGGAAGAGCCATAGTAGACATTGGTCCCTCTGAGATAAGATTTAACTATGGTGGAGACTGGACCAAAGCCAGCATTGGAAGCGATCTGGACGTCTATGGTAATTTGAGAGTTACTGGGCTGGGTTAGGCAATTGCAATACCATTGATGCTATCGCTGGTCAATTAGTCTGTGGAGTAGACGAAAGGAGCGGTCTTACCTCTACAGATGGTGGAGCTAATGGAAATTTAACCTTAAACGTGGGAGCAGGTACAGGAATAACAGTGGCTGCGAATACAGTAAGCGTCGACACAACATGGGCTGACGGCAGATATGTAAACGCTACAGGCGATACAATGACAGGCGGTCTTGGTATGTCCAACAATAACATAAACAATATTAATAACCTTATTATTAACGATCCAGGAGTAGGAGAGGGATTAAGTTGGGCCGGAACAACAGCTGCTTGGATAATTGATGTTTCTCCCCCTAATAGGTCAAACGCAGATGGTGATTTAAACCTTTATGGTACAGCTAATAATATTCATTTGTGGCGACCAACTCTCATTAACGGAAATCTTACAGTAAGCGGGAACGCCACTGTAAGTGGGCAGAATGTCTGTCTGCAAAATGGCACCAATTGTCCAGTTGGAGGAATAAGCTGTCCAGATTGTGATGTTAGATTTGTTAATGTAACAGGCGACACAATGACAGGCGGTCTAACCATTAATACTGCCGGTAATGATAAAATTTTGCTTCGGGGAACCCAGGCTACCCCTCATACGATTTGGCTGGGAGATAGCAAGGGAGTAAGATTTTGGGACAGCCTTACCGGAGAACTAATGAGAATTACCAACACAGGCAATGTTTCTTGGTTGGGCTCTCTTACAGCTGGTTCTATTCCCTGGGCAAGACTTACTTCATTTCCTGCTGATTGTCCATCAGGTCAATATGCCTATGGAGTGGAAGGAACCTTAAAGTGTTCTGCGCCAGCCGGAGGTATAGGAGGAGGAGGAACAGCTACCCAGGTTGCCTTCTTTTCAGGTCCTAGCACTATTAGTTCAGATGTTGGTCTTTATTGGAACAATACCAATAAAAGACTTGGTATTGGCAATACCAGCCCTGGATACAAATTGGATGTGGCAAGTGGAGGAGCTACCACAGCCAGATTCGGAACTGCTTCTACAGACGGAGTGGTTATAGGAGGTGGTTTGGGAAAGCTCACTGTTGGTACTATTGACCCGATATTTGACATTAATGGAGAAAAATACACAACTTATGTAGCAGATTTTGCTGGCGGAGTAAGAACCGAAACCTCAGAGATTGTGATATTAAGAGATGGCAAATATGTGATTGACTTTGACGAACTTGAAAAGG
>Ga0111217_108_pt1 | contig 17667 bp, 15 predicted proteins | sample DeeMarSWOR152_54_FD_80248 | JGI IMG/M metagenome (GOLD analysis project Ga0111217, IMG submission 80248) | Parcubacteria bacterium DG_74_3 | reverse complement strand
AAACCCAACCCACATCACAGAGGATGATTATAGACTCTTCACCGGGCTCTATGACTGACTTTGCTTCTGTTAGGCTGAAATCTTTTTGAACGCCATTGATAGTTATTTTGGTGATATTGAGTCTGGTGGTGCCCAAATTCTCGAACTTTACTACGATTATATTTTCCTGATCACCAGACACCAAACCATAGGTTATATGACTGATTTTTGCGTTTTCTTGTATTGTTGTATAGTCTCTGATTCCTCCCATCCAGATAGCTACTGCAAGTGCAACTGTTATCGCTACTGCTACTAAGATTATTGTTGATATTGTCGGGTTTATTCCTTTTTCTTTTTTAAAAGACCTTTTCAATCCAGCCAACCTCTTTTATTATAAAGTTTATTTTAAAATTGTCAATGAAATGAGCTATAAATTATGTTTTGAGTTGGTGTGTTCCACAAGAAAACCAAAAAAAGAGCTGAGTTTTTTCTCAGCTCATCAGGGACCTAATGTCTACCCAGTAGCTTCTAAGAGACGGGTTTACCTCTTTAATGGTTCTATTTTTGGTAAACCAGCTCTAAGGTGTTCATTGTTATTTCTGGGGACTCATCGGTCTGCACACTTTTGTTTTCCTTCGACCTCCCTACCCTTCTTATAACTGGCACCCACAAGCCAGAACTCTTTGCGCAAGCTTTACAAAGAGTCTTCCCCTCTATCAAAGCCCCTGAGTAGGTTCTTGGATCGAACCATGCTCCGCAGCAATCACAGCGCACGGTTGATTCTTTCCTACTCATTAATTCAATCACCTCTGTTTTAAAAGGGCTTTTGATACCTATATCTATACTATCATAAAACATATGTCTTGTAAGACCCTGGTCAAGAAGGCGAAAAAAAAAGAGGCACATAAAGTGCCTTTAGAATGAAGATAAGGTTTTGTGAAAGAACTATGATTTTTATGGAAAGGGGCTTCAGGAACACCCCGATTGGGTCGTCAAGGTAACCCGGGTTCCTCTGTCGACATTGGAATGCTGTCTGTCGCAGATTCTCCTGGGAAAACTAGACAGAGCGTTCTTAAGCCCCCTCCATTTTTAAAGTATTATATGAATAAAAATTTGTCAAGATTAAAAACCTTAATTCCGGAAAACAAAAAATATTTAAATCTCGGTTTGGCTAAAAAACCAGGAAGCCAGACTAATCATTATCACATCAAAAAAGCAAATTATGGCCAAATCCGTAAATAAGGAAAATTGAGAAAAACCAAGCAAACTTAGCCGCAGCCCATCGATGCCATAAGTTAAAGGGTTAAAATAGGTGATTTTTCTTAACCAGTCCGGCAAATTATTGATTGGAAAAAGAGCACCAGAAAGTAAAAAAGTGGGAAAAATAATAAATTGAGTAATTAGAGAAAACCCATGGACATCTTCCATTTTTGAAGCCATGGCTATGCCAAACCCAATAAAGCCAAAACCAATTAAAAGCATAAAAACAAANGCCAGGAAAAGACTTAAAGCATCGGGTATNNTAAAACCCAGAAAAAGAGAAATTATCAAAATTAAAATTCCCTGAATAAAAGAGGTTGTTATNCCACCTGCAATTCTNCCAAAAACAATTGATAATCTTCTAACCGGAGCAACCATTATTTCTTTTAAAAAGCCAAATTCTTTGTCCCATAAAACCGAAAGCCCGGCNAAAGTTGCAGTAAAAAGCATTGTCATTCCAAGAATNCCAGGTACCAGAAAATCAATATAGTTTGCGCTTTGNGGCATACCTTGCAGATTGAAGCTACCNCTAAAACCAAAGCCCATGGAAAAAAGAAAGAAAAAAGGCAACATCAAGGTACCGATTACCCGGCTTTTAGCCCTTAAAAATCGCTTCATTTCTCTTAGCCACATTACATAAATTGTTTGAAGATTTTTCGATTCCATAGTTTAAATATTATTGTCTTTTGAACCTTCTTCTCATCATCATTTTATTTTTTTCGCTTTGACTGACTTCTCTTTCTCGAATAGTCTTTCCGGTAAAATGCAAGAAAACATCTTCCAGGGTTGGCTTTCTCAGGTTAACTGATTTTATTTCAATCCCCTCTTCTTTCTGATCTATTTTCATTAAAAGAGGGATTTTCTTTTCTCCCCGCTCAACATTTAAATCAATAAAACCGTTATGTTGTTTGATTTTTTTCACCCAGAGAAATTTTTCAAATATCTTTAAGGCTTTTCTTTCTGGAACAGCTTCAATGGAAAGCAAATCACCACCTAAAATATTTTTTAAATTATCTGGCCTGTCTTGAATAATAATTTTACCTGAATCAATAATTGCCACTCTTTGACAGAGATAATCAGCTTCTTCCATATAATGAGTGGTGAGAATAATGGTTATTTTTTCTTCTTTATTTAGTTTTAAAATATAATCCCAGATACGATGGCGGGTCTGGGCATCCAGTCCCAAAGTGGGCTCATCTAAAAATAAGACCTTTGGATAATGCATCAATCCCCTGGCAATTTCCAGCCTTCTTTGCATACCCCCAGAATAATCTTTGACCAAGATATCGGCTTTATCTTCAAGCTCAACTAATTTTAAAACCTTTTCGATTCTTTTCTGACGATTTTCCCGGTTTAATCCATAGATTCGGGCATGAAAATCAAGGTTTTCTCTGCCAGTTAAACGGTTATCCAGAGCTGGTTCTTGAAAAACAATTCCAATCGAATTTCTTACCTGGTCTTTTTGCTTTAAAATATCAAAACCCCAAACCCTGGCTTCTCCCTGGCTTGGCCTTAATAGGGTGGTTAGCATTTTAATTATTGTGGTCTTACCTGCTCCGTTAGGCCCTAATAGACCAAAAATCTCTCCCTTGTTAACGGTAAAGGAGATATTATCAACCGCCCTTAATCCATTGAATTCTTTGGTTAGATTTTTTATTTCTATGGCGAACATATTTTATCCAGCGCCTCCTCCACCGCCCCCTCCTCCACCACCTGCTCCGCCTCCACCTCCAAATCCGCTGCCTGCTCCACCTGGACCTCCGCCAAAAGTGCTGGTAATGGAAGATGAAAAAGAAGAAAGGCTTGAAGAGAAGGAATTAAAAGATGCAGGAGCTCCTCCTTTTCCTCCCGAAACAGAAACACTGGGCACATACCAGGTCTGTTCTTGATAGGCGAAATCTGCAAATCTATTGGCCCATTTTTTTTCTACGCCCAAGACCTGAGCATAAGGAAGATATTTAGAAAAAGTTTCCAATGTTTCAGCTCCCAGTCGGAATCTTTCTGCGGTTTGAAGATATTCTTTAAATCCTAACAATTTCCACTTAGCTTCCAACCCCTTTGAGGTCAAAGCTGGCATATAGTGAGCAAAAATTAGAATAATCATTGCTGACAAAATTAAACCCAATTCCAGGATTAAAATCTGGGCAAAATATCTTATAACGCCTATTGGCAAAAGAAAAGCTGCTATCAGCCAGATGATTAAAAGGATTAAAGTAGAAAACAGAATAATGCAGGACTTTTTACTATATTTTTTCCTGATTTCTTCTATATTGCCACTAAAATAACCCGTTGTTTTAACTTCCTCATGAATTAAGCTTTTAATCTCGGAAATTTTCTTATAAAACTCTTTTTTTAAATTATCACTAGAAACCATATCTCCCTTTTCAAAAATAGCTTCCATGATTTTTTGCTCAAAAGGAGCTAAGCCATTTCCATCTTTTAATTTTTCAAAAGTATAGTCTTTGGTTTTTAAAAAAGCAAAACTGCTTTCTTGTTCTCTAATTCTCAAATATCCCCTGACAGCTAAATCAATAACCGTAGCTATAATATCTTTAATGTCAACATTCTGGTCAATCAATACTCCGAATATGGCCGGAGGTAAGTTTTCAGGCGGAGAATATTCTGCCATAATGGTTTTTTCAATTTTTGGGTCTTTCCCCTTTTTTCTCCAAACCATAAACATTTTAATAAATACGAAACCCGGCATAGCAAGAGCAATTAATAAAACAATCCAGTTAATTATCTGGTTTTGATAAAGAAAGGGTTTGACAACCGCTCCCTTGGGCCAGGTGACAACTGTGGTCAAGTAATGATAAGGTTCTATATTATATCCCCAGAATCTAATGGTTTTATTGTCCAAAATCTCATAATTATTACTCTCAATTTTACTTCCCAGAGGCCCGATAAACAATTTTAGCTCTATTTCCTCTTTTTCAAATTCTTTTGGTAGGCGAACTAACACTTCAGCTCGCTTAACTTCAACTATTCTATCTTCAAATATGGCGTTCCAGTAGAGTTCATCCCATTTATCAAAAAAACCCAGACCACCGTGAACTTTATATTTTACGGTCCAGGATTTTAGCTCTTTATCAAATGTTCTTCTTGGAAAGTCCCACTGAATTCTTAACCTGTTTCCTTCATAGGAAACCTTGTATTCATTTTCATTTAATCTGTTTTCTTGGCTATCGTAAACCTGGACATCAGAGATATGGTCTAGGTTTTTTAGTTCAATTTCCCGATAAAAGAAACCAAAATCACCTTCCAGATTATAGGTTTGTTTTTCTTTGACATCAAAAGTGCTATCTGGATTAACCTGAACATCTACTTGGATAGATTGATAATAATAATTTTTGGCTAAGATTTCTGCCTGACAGCCAAAATAAATTCCCAATCCTAAAAAAATAAAGAGAAATGCTCCCAGGAAAAAAAGAACTCTCATCCCTTCTAATTTTTTAATAATTTTTTCCATAATTTTGACGCCAATATATATATCCTTAATTTAACTTATTTTGGGGATTTTTTCAATTGTTTCTAAAAATAAAAAAGCAGCTGAGTTTATTACCCTGCCGCTTTCCTCATTTCTTCTAATTTTTGGATAACCTGAGACACTCTTTCTTTAACTCCGCCCCTTACAAGGAGCAATTTTTCTGGCCAGAAGTGTTCTACAAAGCTTCTAATTAGATTATGTCTTTGTCTTGCCCAGGCCTCGTCTGACTTTCGGCTCTGGTCGGTTTTATAGGGGATCTCAAATGGGTCTTCGGCCATTACTATTAATTGATATCTATCCTTGATTTCCAGACACATTCTGAAGAGCTCTCTGACGGCTAAATCATCTCTGGTTTCTGAAGCATATTGCCGTGCCTGGACATAGTAATGAAACAAAGGTTTGTCGCTAATAAATCCATCTAAGGCACTGGAGCGAAGTTCTTCTCGTTCTTGTTGGCGCCACATATAGAATCTTTCAAAAGGGCTGCGGAAATTTCCAAATTCTTTTTTCAATTTTCTGTCTTCTTCAGCCACAAGGTCATAATCGAAGCCTTTTATTTTAAGTTCAGCAAAAAGTGCAGCAGCCAATGTTGATTTACCGGTACATGGTCCCCCGGCTATTGCAACATCAATTTTCATTTTAAGGTACAACCTCCTCTTTTTCTATTTACCATATTTCACAAAAAAAACAAACCCAAGAAATTGGGCCTCAAAACGTTCCAGCTTTCAATTTTAGAAGACTCAGGGGGTTATTTTATCAATTCCTTTAATTTGTCCCAGAAAGATTTTTTAGATTCCTGAACTTCTTCTTTTAATTCTTCTTTTTCTTCTTGAAACTCTTTTTCAATTTGAGGTTTTCTTTTTTCGATTTCCTCTCTTATAAGAGTGGTAAATTTTTGCCAGAGATTTTGAAACCGGATTTTAATAAAAGAATTCCACCAGGAAAGCCAGGTTTCATACATTTTTTTCCAAACAGGCAATACCTCTTCTTTCCAGATTTTTTCTACAATTTGGGGGAGTTGCTCTCTGATTTTTTGGAAAAAACTCTTCCCCCAAGCGATTATTTCTTCAATAGTTTTTGGAGCTTCTATTGTGGCAGGTTCTTCTTGAGCCCAAGAAAATCCAGGCAAAAACAAACTGATAATTGACCCCGTTAGAAATAAAATTAATAAGGTCTTAGCCGTAAATTTCCTCCGTAAAATTTCTAACGGGGTTGCCAAAGTGATTATTAAATTGTATAATATCTTGTACATGGGTGGAAAATAATGGAAGCTAAAGAATTGGAAGCTCTGCTAGAAAGTTGTCTCAGAGAATACGGAGAAAAGAATCCAAACGGCCTCGGATTGTATTTTGAAGAACTCAGAAAAGAGGTAGAGCGTAGAACGCCAGATAGAGGGAAATTAAGCCCTGAGAAGTTCAGTTATGTATTTAGCAGTCTCGTGAACCAGGGGAAGCTAATCTTCTTCGGTGCCATTAAAAGAGGTTTATTTACCATCCGTCTCAGAGAACCTTAAAAACAAGTTTCTTTAATATAAGGGGTTATAATAAAAAACTAACCCCTGTTTTTTATTTCATTAATCCCCTAGCCTCTTTTATTCTTTTTAGGGTTTTTTCTTTACCTAAAATTTCCGCAATTTCAAATGGGCCAGCTGAAGCTTTTTTACCGGTTAAAGCAACTCTTAATGGCCACAAAAGATACCCCCTATCTTCTATTGGTTTTTTAATTTTATTGTTAAATCTTTTAGCTTCGGGCAGTAAAACTTTTTCCAAATTTTCCTTAGTCCAATCTCCCTCTTTTATTTTAGAAAGCGACCAATTTAGCGTATCAAGAGCCAGACCAATTTCTTTATCTGACATTTCTCGCCATTTTAATAAATTTTTGCTGTAGTTTAACTTTTCTTTAAAGAAAAAATCGGTTAGCTCTAAAATTTCTGACAATTTTTTCAGTCTTTCTTGATAAATTGCAATAATTCTTGTTAAGGTCTCAAAAGAAATTCCCTCTCCGGTCTCTTTTATTTGGAAAGTTGCTTTTTCTTCTTTAAACAAACCTAATTTTTCTGTTTCTTCTGGGTTTCCCGGATTTCCACCCAATTCTTTAATAAAACCTGCTTCAATAAGGTAAGGAAGACAGAGGTTAGTTAATTTCTCTAAGGTCTTTTGGCGGATATAAAAGCCATTTAAAAAATCCAATCTTTTAATGTTAAAAATAGCTCCTCCTTTTTGAACCCTGTCTAGGGAGAATTCTTTAATAAGAGAACGAATTGAGTAAATTTCTCTTTCAGTACCCGGGTTCCAGCCCAAAAAAACCATAAAATTCACCAGAGCTTCTGGTAAATACCCCATTTTTTTATATTGGGCAATAGAAACTGCTCCGTGTCTTTTACTTAATTTAGTTCTATCCGGTCCTAAAATTAAAGGCAGATGAGCGAATTTGGGAACAGGGAAATTCAGGGCTTCGTAAAGTAAAATTTGCTTTGGAGTATTGGGAATGTGGTCTTCTCCTCTAATGACATGAGATATCTTCATTTCAACATCATCAATAACACAAGCGTAGTTATACAAAGGGCTGGTCAGGTCTTTGGCAATAACAATGTCTCCTATCAGAGAGGCATCAAACTTAATTTTACCCCTAATTAAATCTTCAAACTCTACTTCTTTTGGTGAAACCTTAAAACGAATAACCGATTTTTCTCCTCTGGCTAATTTTTCTTCAACTTCTTTTTTCGATAAGCTGGCGCATTTTCCAGAATAACGCGGGGGTTGGCCGATTGAGAGTAAATATTGGCGGTGGGCTTCGAGGTCTTCTTTAGAACAGAAGCAGTGGTAAGCTTTCCCTTCTTTTAACAGCTGATTTGTATATTTTTTGTAAATATCCCCTCTTTTACTCTGATGATAGGGGCCGTATTCTCCCTCAACTTCAGGTCCTTCGTCCCAGTCCATTCCCAACCACTTGAAGCTGTCAAGAATATTTTTTTCAAATTCAGGTTTTGAGCGCTCAGGATCAGTATCTTCAATCCGGATAATAAAGATTCCCTGGTATTTCTTGGCAAAGAGATAATTAAAAAGAGCGGCTCTGGCCGTACCAATATGAAGGAAACCAGTTGGAGAAGGTGCAATTCTAACCCTGACTTGGCCCGGTTGAATAAGAATGGGCTGTTCCTCGGTTTCCTTTTTGGTTGATATTAATTTAGATGTTTGAATTGCCATTTTCTTATAAAACTTTGCTCCATTTTTAAAAACTCGTCAAGTAAAAATTTTATCTTTTTAAATAATCAACAATAAATTGGGCAATTTCTTTTGCTGCCATTGGTTTGGCAAATTTTCTGGCAGCCTCACTCATTTTTTCTAATTCTGGAGGATTGGAAAAAAGATTTTTTAGTTTTTCCAAGAAAAAGCGAGGAGTAAAATTAGTTTCCTCCAGAACCTGACAAGCGCCGGTTTGGGCATAAGCATAAGCATTTTTAACCTGATGGTCCTGAGCAGCTTCTGGAAGCGGAATTAAGATAGAGGGTGTTCCCAGGGCTGCTATTTCAAAAATAGTGCCAGAGCCTGCCCGAGCTACAATTAAATCAGCAGCCCCGTAGGCTTGTTTTAATTCGTGTTCTTTAAAAAAGGGAAAGACATGATAATATTTTTCCAGGTCTTCTGTTATAACTGTTTTAGATTCGGCTATAACTCCTTGTAAATTTTTTTGTCCCACTTGGTGAATTACCTCAAAATTTTTGAGAAGGTCAGGTAAAATTTCCAGAATTTTATCATTAATTCTTTGGGCACCCTGAGAGCCACCCAGTATTAGAATAACAGGTTTTCCTCCAACTAATTTTATAATTTCTTTAACTTCTTTTTTTGAAACTTCGAAAATTTCTTTTCTTATTGGATTACCAATCTGAATCATTTTGGAGAGTCTAAAATGTTCGGTTTTGGGAAAAGAAACAAAAATGACTTGAGCGAACCCACCCAAAAACCTATTGGAAAGGCCGGGAGCCAGGTCGGATTCATGTAAAAATATTGGGGTTCCAAGAAGTTTGCCAGCTATTACTCCTGGAATAGAACCAAATCCTCCTTTACTAAAAATTAAATCCGGGGCTGTAAAGAAAATATATTTATAACTCTGCAAAATACCGACGGGAATTTTAATAAAAAGGTCAATGATATTTTGGAAAATGCTTTTTAAGCTCAGGTATCTTCTTAATTTTCCTGCCGATATTTTTTTTATTTTTATGTCTTCTTGGGAGAGTAAAATTGAAGCGAATTCGTCTTCTGGACCAAGGTAAAACAATCGAAGTTTTTTTTCTTCTTGAATTTTTCTTATTTCTCTAGCTACTGCAATGATTGGAAAGATGTGGCCTCCTGTACCACCACCTGTAAATAAAATTTTCATATAATTTTATCCCTGTTTTGAAATATTAAGAAGTAAACCTAACCCAATTAACTCGTTTGTCAGGGCTGAACCCCCATAGCTAACAAAGGGTAATGGTATGCCAGTTAAGGGTATTATTCCTATCATTGATCCTATATTTATAAAAGCCTGTAAAATTATCCAGGAGCTAATACCCGCTCCTAAAAGTTGAGAAAAAGCATCTTTGTTAGACAGGGCCACTTTAAAACTCCTCCACAAAAAAATTAAAAAAAGAAAAATTAAAGTAGCACCTCCAAGAAAACCTGTTTCTTCAGCCAAAATCGCAAAAATTGAATCTGACATTGATTGAGGCAAGAAACCTGACTTCTGACGGGAAAGACCCAGACCCACTCCTGAAATTCTACCAGAACCTATTGTAATGAGCGCCTGTTTTATTTGATAGCCAATTCCCATGGGCTCGATGTCGGGATTGAAAAAGACTGAAAAACGACTCAATCTATAGGGAGCAAGTTTTACTAAAGCAAAAAGACAAGCTAAGCCAATGAGAATTATAAAAACAGTATGCCAGAAAGGAGTATCTGCCCAGAAATATATTAAGGTTGAAACAAAGACAATTATTCCCAGGGTGCTAATATCTGGCTGGAATATTAACAACAAACCAATAAGACCAGTAATGATTAAAAAGGGAATTAATAGAAAATTTTGAGTTTTGGTTTTTTTTCGGCTTAAAAATAAATCTTTCTTGGGAGAGGTTAACCAGCTAGCCCAATAAATGATTGCTCCCAATTTTAAGAACTCTGAGGGCTGAAAAGATATTGGTCCTAAAGTTAACCATCTTGTTCCTCCCCGAAAAGAAGAACCAGTCCAGGGTAGGAACACCATTAGCATTAAGAATAAGTTTATTAAAATTAAAATTGGAGCCTGTTTTTTCAAAAAAGATAGTTCAATTTTAAAAGCTAAAAAACCCAATATCACTCCCGGAAGTAAACCAAACAACAATTGATGGTTTAAAAAATAATAACTTTGACCGAATCTTTCTTGGGAAATAGATGCCGAAGCGCTTGATAGAATTAAAATTCCAAAAGCTATTAAAATAAGAGATACCCCCAATAAAATATAATCTGGTTTTCTACCGGACATATTTTTTAACGTATTTTTTAAATAAATTACCTTTTTCTTTATAATCCCTAAAAATACTAAAACTTGGAGAGGCCGTAGAAAGCAAACAAATACCATCTTTTTTTGTTTCTTGATAACATAACCTTACAGCTTCTGGCATATTGTCCGCAAAAAAATGTTGAGGCAGCTTTGGGGGCTTATGCTGAGCTTGTTGAAGTATTTCTTTCCAGATTCTTTCACCTGTGGTGGGAAATAAAATAACAGTTTTAATTTTACTCTCTAAAACCTTTTTAGCCAATTTTTTAAAATTCAATCCCCTATCAAAACCACCCAAAATAATTGTTTGAACGTTGTTATCAAAAGCTTCAATAGCCTCAATAGTACTTTCGGGGATAGTAGCTAAAGCATCGTTGTAAAAGGTTATTCCCCTGAAAGTTCCTACCAGTTCTAATCTGTGAGGCAGGGGCTTAAAATTCTTAATGGCTCTGGCTATTTTTTTATCGGGCACCTCAAAGATTTTTCCCACTAAGATAGCAGCTTTAACATTTTGAAGATTGAATTTACCTTTTAAAGGAACATCTTTAATAGAAATAATTTTTTTAATTTTCACTGAATTTAAGTCTCTTTTCTGGGCTTTTGAGGATTTAGCAATCTTTTTAACAATTTCGTTTTTAGAGTTGAAAATCAAATAATCTTTTTCTTCCTGATAACGAGTAATATTAGCCTTAGCTTTAATATATTCTTTAAAACCCCGGTAATAATCTAAATGTTCTGGGAAAATATTTAATAAAACAGCCGCCTGGGGAGATTTTTTCAAACCAAGCAGTTGGTGACTTGAAAGTTCGTAAACATAAACATCCTTTGGTGTAGCAGATAATAAAAGCCGTAAAACAGGTCTGCCAATATTTCCAACCAAATGAGCACGAATATCATCCTCTTTTAAAATCTTGTAAATTAAAGATGTGGTTGTGCTTTTCCCTTTGGTAGCAGTAATTCCCACGATTTTCCCCGGGCAATTTTCGAAAAAAACTTCAGTCTGAGAGGTAATTCTTTGCTCTTTGGTTATGAAAGGTGCTATGGTTTTGGGGGATATACCGGGGCTTTTAAGTATAACATCATAATTTTTAAGGGATTTGAGATAATTTGGTCCCAAATGAAGCTTCACTCTTTTATCTAACCTAATCATTTTTTTTACCTTATCGTTCAATTCTTTTAGTTTTAGCCTATCTGCTGCTCCTAAAACCTTATGAGGAAAAATTTTTCTCAGAAATTTGAAATTATCTCTCCCCTCTTTTCCCAATCCTAAAATCAATATTTTTTTTGTTGCTAGTTCCTGAAAACGCATTCTACCTTTAAAATAACATAAATTTTTGATAAAAAATAGATTTTTCAATAAAAAACGCCCCGAACAAGATATTCTGCTCGAGGCTTATTGGTTGATTGAGCTAGCTTTGTCATTGTGGACTTTTTTTTCACATTTGTTTGAGTTATTTGCGGTTTTCTCTCTTATACATTCCCGTCAATACAGACATCGTGAAAGCCACACAAGCTGAAAGAGCGGGTGCCCAAAGGTTTCCTTTTCCGAGTACTGCGAAGAACTGAGCCAGCTTAATGATGAATGGCGTTGGGTTGATCCAGGCCACGTTATATACCACTGCTGCAAGGCTCATCACGAATATACCAACCGCCACCGCAACTCCGCCATAGAACACGTGCTTGGGCCACCTGATTATCGCCGAAGTGTTGATGTAGGTGAAGGAACCTGCGAGTACTGTTGCCGCCAGAGTTACCGCATCGATCTCTATAACAAAACTCATTTGTTCTCACCTCTTTTTCTTTTTTCCACTCCTTTTTTCAAAGAGCAGTAATTAATATTATACTTCTTTATTTGATAGTTGTCAAGTTATTATATTTAAATAAAAAACCTCCAGTGAAATATTTCATAGGAGGCCTGTGGGGAAATAATTTTTGTTGATTTAGAAGAACTATCGGATTTGTGTTGTCCAGAACATAGCGAGCTGCCTGGCTTATAGTAGTTGGATTGGTAATAAATTGAGTAGCCAGTCTATTCAGGGTAAACTTACTACCCCTCCTTTTTCCTTCAACCCAACGAGCAGCAACATAAATACAGCCCGCAGTCAGGTAAAAAGGATCTCTCTGTGATTGGATTTGCTTTTTTTGCATTTGTTCAGCAAGTTCAACTGCTCCATCTAAGACTTTTTTGTCAAGCTTCATGTTTTGACAGATTTCTCGAACAAGTGTTGGGAAGTTTTGCCATTGCTCGCGAACTATTATTCGATAATTTCTCTTCAGGGCTTTCTGGTTGGGTAAAGGTCGATATTCTTGGCCGAAATTTAATCTAACAAATTGGCAGAAATTTTCAGCAATTCTGGGATCGGAAATATTTGATAAGGTAGAATGCGGGAAGTGTTTTTTTATTTCAAAGTACAAACAGGATAGGGCATCTTTTATTTGCCACTTATTGGTTAAAATTCCTTTTTGACGAAGTTTATAAAAGCTCTCTAGTGCTCTTTTTCCAATATCTGAATTTATTGCCAGTTGGGGGAAGCGTTCAGACATCAGTTGGCCAAGTTTTTCTATTTTTCTCTCTATTTTACTCGTAATTGACAAGGTGCATCGGTGATTACATATTACTTTGACATTAAGATTTGTCAAGATGGAATCTAAGAAGTTTTTCAAAATTTTTAGACAAGTTATGTTGAGAATTCCAGGAACTTATTATTATTTTTGAATCCTCTTCTATCTTCTTGTATTTGGGTAATAGCTTCTTTTTGAAATAATTTAGAAGATATGGCTTCCCCCCTTCCCTATTTGCTTTCTTCCAGCTTAAGTAGAAAGCCACCCGGCTTTCTTTTTTCGTTCCGACACACTCAAAAGGTTTAAAGCCTTTTTCGCCCGTCAATTGAAGCATTAGAGGTAACAGGCTTTTATTTTCAAATAAATTCCCCCCTAAAGTTTTAATTAACTTTTTACTTTCAACAAAGGGATAGAGAGAAGCAAAAATAAATAGACATTTCGGGCAAGCACCACACCATTGTCCGATAGGATTTTTACGACCTGAATTTGTTTGGTAAGCCACATTACAACTCATAAAAACAGGAAAATATTTTGGATTTTGAGAAAATAATTTAGCTATTTGGATTTCGTAAAGGGGTCGTAAAAAACTAAAATATTCAAATTCTTTAGCCAAATATTTTTTTGAGTAATTTCTGAACAGTTTTTCAAACTGAAAAGTTTTTGAATATTGGTGGTTAATTATTTTTCCTAAGTATTTTACATTGCCCTCGTCGGAACTTTTTTCGTTAGAAAAAGCAATGAATTTGAAATCAAAAATTACTCCTAAAAGGCAGCTCAAAAAAGCTAAATAAGCCGAAAAAGGAGTGTGGCCATTTAAAAAACCCCTTTGATTTAGCGCCAGGAGTTTTCGGTCAACTTTGCGCCTGACAATAATTGGTTTTCTGCATCCTCCCATGTCTATTATTTTTTTGGCAGCTGGAGTTGGGTTCAAAGAAAAACAGTTAATTTTTCTTTTTCCGCCAACTGGCGAATTCTGTTTCAAAATCTCTAAAGTGACTACCGAATCTTTTCCTCCCCCGATCGGCACCAAAACCTTATCTTTTAATTTTCCTCCATATAATGTAACAAGGTCTTGCTTCGTTACATTGGGAGAAAGGATTTGGACAAACTTAGCTGGTCTAAAATCAATTTTATTTTCATAAAAAAACTGACCCATCCCGTTAATAATTAAGCTTTTCCACCATTTAATTTGTTCTTTATTTAGGGGGCCAGCTTGAATTTCAATTTTAGGAGAACAGGTAGCTTTCCAATAGCTAATGAGTTCAACTAAGCCAAGATTAAATATCAAATTATTAAAGACCTCGTTACCAATACGACGAATTTTTGCCCGGTTGATATTCTCAATAACTATTCTGGGGTTAAAGCTGATGTCGGGCTTAATTCTAAAGGTAAAAAAAATTTCTAAATTTTTTTTCGAAACCTGCCAAGAATATTTTTCATATATAAATCGAGGATATTTTTTTCTTAAGGTTTCATATCTCATTTTTAGCTAAAAAGTCTTATGGTGACTCCCACAATAGCAAAAACAATGCTTATTATCCAGAATCTCATTGTTACTTTGTAAGGAGGCCAACCTCCAGCCTCAAAGTGATGATGAATCGGGGTGGCCAACCAAATTTTTTTATGACGAAACTTTTTTGATAATAACTGGAGGATGATTGAACCCACCTCAATTACCATGGGACCTGCAATAATGGGCAAAACCATCACCGAATCTGTAAGGAAAGCGGTTACTGCCATAACTGAAGTTAAACCCAAAATTCCGGTTTCTCCCATATAAAACCTAGCAGGTGGAATATTAAACCACAAAAAAGTAAATAATGTTCCCAGAATAACAGCACAAAAAGCAGCTAAATCTGCTTTTCCCTGAGAAAAGGCAATAATAGTAAAAGCACCAAAAATTGAGGCAAAAATACCTCCGGCCAGCCCATCTAATCCGTCAATCACTCCCCCGGCAAAAGAACTTACCATTACTAAAACAAAAAGCGGGATATACCAAAATCCAATGGGCAAATCGACTCCCTGGGGGAAATTAAAAATTAAAGGAATGTGAATTGTATCCCAATCCAATTTATAATAAAACCACCATCCTCCGATAAGACCAATTAAAATGACAATAGCTAATCTCCTGGTAAAACGCATTCCTCCTCCAATATATTTTCCCTTGCCAAAAATCAGCAAAATATCATCCAAAAGCCCGACAATTGAACCTGCTACCAAGGCAAATAAGGGTAACCAGGTTTCTCCTCTTGATAAGAAGTTGAATCTTTGCAACCACCAAATCTCAGAAACTTCACTTAGAATGAAAAATAAAAAAATAATAAATAAAACCGAGACCCAAATTAATAATCCTCCACCCCTGGGTACACTTACCTCTCTTTTCTTATGGAGATTGTATATAATTCCCGCTCTTTCTCCGGTGATGGTCTTTTCTCTAGGTTTTCTTTTCCAGAATTTAAATTGATATAAAAATTTTGTTAAAATCGGAGCCCAAATTAAAGAAAGGGTAGCAGATAGAGCCGATAAAAATAGAACTTTAATTACGTTAAAAGTGACAATGGTCATGTTATTGATTATTTATCCAGTCAATTAATTTTTGCATTTCTGTTTGGCGTTCATCGGCTGATTTCGTTCCCAAAATGACATTGATTAAATGACTACATTGATTTTTCAATACTAAAATCATACATCCCCCAGCTTTTTCTGTAAAACCTGTTTTACCTCCAACAAAATTTTTTATCTCTCCTAAAAATCCATTATTTTTGTTAATTGCTAAATGGTGAAATTGACCCCAGCCATCTAAAACCTCATAAGACATTTTTGAAGAAATTTCAAAAATGAGAGGGTGGTTATTTAAAATATATTGAGAAAGCTGAGCCAAATTTTCAGCGGTTGAGTAATTTGTAGGAACCTCTGCTCTTTCAGGGTCCAGGCCCGTAGGATTGATAAAATAAGTGTTTGAAAGATTCAAAACCTGAGCCCTTTGATTCATTTTTTCAATGAATTGTTCTATTCCAATTTCTTCAGCCAGAGCATAAGCTGCGTCATTACTGGATTCTATTAAAAGAATGTGTAAAAGGTCTTTTACCGATAGCTTATCTTCAATTTTTAAATTTCCAAAGTCTTCGGCCTGAGAAACGGCTGTTTTAGATACCGTAATTATTTTTGCAAAATCATAATTTATCGAGTCTTCCAAAACAATCACGGCTGTCATCAATTTGGTCAGAGAGGCAATGGGGAGAACTTGATTAATATTCTGTTTAAAAATCATTTTTTTTCTCCCATTCTCAAAGATTTTGACCGAAATTGCAGACGTTGCCGCAATCTCAAGATGAGGCTTTTCTGGTTTTTGAGGAATCTGAACTAAATAAATACTCTCAAGGGGTTGAGCAATTTGAGCATAAAAAACATCTTCCAGATTGCTCTGGAAAATATTTACCCCCCTCCACAAGAACGAAACGACCAATAAGCCAATTAAAATAATTTTCCAATTCATTTTTTCTTTTTTGGTCTGTCCCGCACCAAACTTTTTCTGATGCGGGGTTTTTCTATCTTTATATGTAATTCTTTGAGCTGTTCTTTGGCAACCGGAGCTGGAATATCCATCATTAAATCTCGACTATCTCCGGTTTTGGGAAAAGCAATGACCTCTCGAATGTTAGGTTCATTTAAGACAATTGCTAAAAACCTATCAAGACCCGGGGCAATACCGCCATGGGGTGGCACTCCGTATTCGAAGGCTTCAAACAAATGAGAGAACTTTTTTCGGGCTTCTTTTTTGGTATGGCCCAGGACTTCAAATACCGTTTCCAAAACCTCTGGCTTAAAAATTCTTAAACTCCCCCCTCCAATTTCATAGCCATTTAAAACAAAATCATACTGGAAGGCTAAAATATTTTGGGGTTCTTTTTTTATTTTTTTAACATCTTCAGTTTGGGGACGAGTAAAGGGGTGATGCATCGCGTCCCATCTTTTTTCAGTTTCTTTCCATTCAAACATCGGGAAATCAACAATGAAAGCAAAGGCTAATTCTTCTTTGCTTTCTTTATTCTTTCTCAAATCTGGTTTATCACTTTTGTATTTTTCCATTGCTTTTTTATAAGTAATTCGAGGAAAAGGAATTTTTTGAATTTTCTTTTCTGGAAACAATTTTTTAACCAAACTAACATAAAGATTTTCGGTTAGTTCTAAAATCTCGTTTTTGGTTACAAAAGACATTTCAAGGTCAAGTTGAGTAAACTCTAATTGACGATCGGCTCGGGGGTCTTCGTCTCTAATGCATCTGGCAATCTGAAAATACTTTTCAAGACCAGCCACCATTAAAAGTTGCTTATATTGCTGAGGGCTTTGGGGTAAGGCATAGAATTTTCCAGGATACATTCTTGAAGGAACTAGAAAATCTCTGGCACCTTCTGGGGTAGATTTTGTTAACATAGGAGTTTCAACCTCGATAAAACCTCTTTCTTGCAAAAAATCTCTCATAAACTGAATAACTTTTTGGCGAGCCATTAAATTCTTTCGCATTCTCTCTCTTCTAAGGTCTAAATATCGATACTTTAATCTTTTTGCTTCTGAAATCTCATAACCTGGAGTATCAATCGCAAAGGGTAAAGTTTTAGCTTTTGAAAGAATTTCCAGGGATTGGGGTCGAAGTTCAATCTGACCTGTTTCAATTTTGGGATTTATCATTCCTTTTGGTCTCTTTCCTATCTCACCAATTACCTCAATTACCCATTCTGGCTTTAATCTTTGGGCGATTTTATAGGTCGCTTCGTCTTTTTCGCTAAAAACTATCTGCAAAAGTCCGCTTTTGTCTCGCAGGTCAATAAAAAAAATTTTTCCATGAGCTCTTACAGAATGAACCC
>Ga0111217_107_pt1 | contig 21970 bp, 18 predicted proteins | sample DeeMarSWOR152_54_FD_80248 | JGI IMG/M metagenome (GOLD analysis project Ga0111217, IMG submission 80248) | Parcubacteria bacterium DG_74_3 | reverse complement strand
TGCTCCGGCGATAGGACTCGAACTTTTTTGTGCCCCGCGGAGGACTCGAACCTCCAACTTACTGCTTAAAAGGCAGGTACTCTACCAGTTGAGTTAGCGGGGCTCTATGCAGAAACTTCTTAAAAAGTTTCTGCTTCTCACATTCCCTCTTTCTTTAATTTCCTTAATAATTCTTTCTGTTCTTTGGTTAATTTCTTTGGGGTCTTAATAATTAATTTGATATATAAGTCTCCCCTCCCCCTCTCTCCAAAATGAGGAATACCTTTTCCAGAAATTCTTAAAACTTTTCCAGATTCAGTGCCTGTGGGAACTTTTAATAAACATACAAATCATCTCCTCTTCTCTGAAAAACAGAATGAGGTAAAACCTGAACCCTTACATACAAGTCCCCTGCTTTTCCTCCTCTTCGGCCTGCGCTGCCTTTGCCTGCAACTTTTATTATTTGATTTGAATCTATACCAGCTGGAATAAAAATTTCAATATTTTCTTCTCTGCTTATTCTTCCTTCTCCCCTACAAACATTACAGAGCTTTTCTGGTCGATAGCCCTCTCCCTTGCATTCCGGGCAAACAATATATCTGGTGTAAGAACCAAAAAATGTTTTTTTAATTTGTTGGACTTTTCCGGTGCCCCGGCAAGAAAAACACTCATTGATTTTGCTGCCAGGCTCAGCTCCTGTTCCTAAACATCTTGAGCAGGAAATTAGTTTTTGAAGAGAAATTTCTTTTTTCTTTCCTTTTAAAGTATCTTCCAAAGAAATGGCTAAATCTATTCTAATGTCGCTTCCTCTTTTTAAGTCTTTTCTTTTTTGAGGAGAACCAAAGTCAAAAATTTCTTCCATTATCTCTCCTAAATCACCAAAAGCAAATTCAAAATCTGTTCCTGGTCTCTGCCAGGCCCAACTAAATTCAAAAGGGGACTCAAATCCTCCTGGAGTTCCCTCAAAAACCCGGCCAAATCTGTCATATTGGGCTCTTTTGTCGTTATCTGAAAGAATCTTATAAGCCTCGTTTATCTCTTTAAAGCGTGTCCCGTCTCCTGTTCCTTTATCGGGATGAAATTGATGGGCTAACTTATAATAAGCCTTTTTTATTTCTTCGGCAGAGGCATTTTTAGAAACGCCTAAAATTTTATAGTAATCCTTCATGGTTTTCAAGTTTCAGTTTAAGTTTTCTCTTTATAGTCCCCTTCTTCAGCTTCGGGTGGATTTTCTTCTGATTTTTGTTCTTTGGCTTGACGATACAATTCAGCTCCAATCTTTTGAAGAGCGTTTGAAAGTTCCTGAGTTTTATTTTTTATATCCTCAATGTTATCACTATCTTTAACTTTTTTCAATTCCTCGACCTTCTCTTCAATTTCCTTTTTAGTTTCAGCTGATACTTTTTCTCCAGATTCCTTCAAGGTTTTTTCGGTCATATAAATTAAATTATCAGCCGTGTTTTTAGCTTCAGCTAACCCCTGTTTCTCTTTGTCCTTGGTCGCGTGAAGTTCAGCTTCTTTTTTCATCTTTTCTATTTCTTCTTTGGAAAGACCTATCGAACCTTCAATTCTAATAGACCGGGTCTTGCTGGTAGCTTTATCTTTGGCAGTGGCTGTTAAAATTCCATTGGCATCAATGTCAAAGGTAACCTCAATCTGGGGAAGACCTCGAGGTGCAGGCGGAATACCATCTAAAATAAATTTTCCCAGAGAGCGGTTATCTGCTGACATGGATCTTTCACCCTGTAAAACATTAATTTCAACTGAGGTCTGGCTATCAGCAGCTGTCGAGAAAATCTGGGTTTTGGCAGTGGGAATAGTGGTGTTCTTTTGAATCATTATTGTGTTAATGCCTCCCAGGGTTTCTATTCCCAGAGAAAGGGGCAAGACATCTAAGAGTAAGACACTCTTGATATCGCCTTCTGGTGCTCGTTTTTCTTCTTTGGCTTTTAAAATCTCAGCCTGGATGGCAGCTCCCATAGCTACCACCTCTTCCGGACTAATTGATTTGTTAGGTTCTTTGCCAAAAAACTTCTTAACTTCTTCTCTGACAGCTGGAATTAAAGTCGTGCCACCAACTAAAATCACCTCATCTATAGCCCCTTTAGACAATTTTGCCTCTTTCAGGGTTTTTTCTACTCTCTCAATAGACCTTTCAATTAAATCCTGGGTTAGATTTTCAAATTGAGCTCGATTTATTTTGTAATAAAGGTGTTTAGGCCCTGCACTATCTGCCGAAACAAAAGGCAGATTAATTTCGGTTTCCAGGGCGCTGGATAACTCAATTTTGGCTTTTTCAGCAGCTTCTTTTACTCTTTGTAAAGCTAAAGGGTCTTTTGACAAATCAATGCCCTGGTCTTTTTTAAACTGCTCAATTATCCAATTAATCATTCTCTGGTCAAAATCCTCTCCTCCCAAATGAGGTTCTCCACCAGTAGCTAAAACCTCGACCGTGTCTGGAGCTACATTTAAGACGGTAATATCAAAAGTACCTCCACCAAAATCATAAACCACTACTTTTTCTGCTTTTTTCTTTCCCAAGCCATAAGATAGGGCAGCGGCTGTGGGTTCATTAATGATTCTCAAGACCTTAAAACCTGCAACTTCGCCGGCTGTTCGGGTGGCTTTTCTCTGAGAATCATCGAAATTAGCAGGACAGGTAATTACAACGTCGGTGACTTCTTCACCTAATTTATCTTTGGCATCTAATTTTATCTTTTGCAAAACCATAGAGGAAATCTCAATGGGAGTGTACCACTTATCACCCATCTTAATTTCTACTCCCCCATCTTTTCTTTTTCTTGTCTCATAGGGTAATCTTTTTAACTCGGTTTTAACTTCCGGGTCATCAAAACGTCTTCCAATAAATCTTTTAACTGCAAAAACTGTATTTTTAGGATTAGTAACTACTTGTCTTTTAGCTACCACTCCCACCAACCTCTCTCCACTTTTTGTCAGAGCAACAACCGAGGGTATCAATACTGAACCCTCTCTGCTTTCTAAACATTTTGGCTCACCTGCTAAAATGGTAGCCATCTTTGAGATAGATGTACCTAAATCAATACCTAAAATTTTGCTCATTTTCTTTAGGCCTCTTTAGTGCCTTTAACTTTTATTTTAATTGATTTTTTCTTTTCTTTTTTGGGTCCGACTTTGGGAATAACCACTTTTAAAATGCCATCTTTATAGGAAGCTTGAGCTTTTTCTCCTTTCACCTCAACCGGTAAGGGAATAGCTCTCCTGTAATATCCCCTACTCAATTCTTTTCTATAATATCCTTTTCTTTTTTCCTCTGTTTTCTTTTCTGTTTTAGCTTCTACCCGCAAAATATTTTCTTTAACTTCCACATCAATATTTTTGGGGTCTGCGCCTGGTAATTCTACTTCAGCTATTACTTCTTTTTCGGTTTCTGAAATATCCATTCTGGGAGTTCTAACCATGGGAACTCGAGGAAGTCTGAATTCTGGCCCTTCCCAAACATCTGGTCCTTCTTCGAACCATCTGTCAATGTCCCAAAATGGTCTCCAAGGTATAATAGGCATAGTATTTTTGCGTTTAAGTTTCAATTGGTGACCGACCTTTTTGATATTTTAACCCCAGCACCAGAAAAAAGTTCGGTGTGGGGTTTCGGGTCACTTCGTGATCCTCACTTTGGCGGGGCGTAAAAGCTGACCCTGAATTTTGTAACCTTTTTGAACTTCTTCAAGAATGATTCCAGGTTCCTTATCTTTTAACTCAATCTCTTCTATCACCTCGTGAAATTCTGGATTAAATTTTTGACCCAGAGATTCTATTGCTTCTACTCCCTGAGTTTTTAAAAACTCTTCAAATTGAGATTTAATCTGTAACAAGCCTTTAATGGTCTCATTATTTTTCAAATCAGAGGGTATCTTTTTTTCAGCTAATTCAAGATTATCTAAAATAGGTAAAATCTTCAAAAATAAGCCGGTACCTGCATATTTTATAATCTCTCCCATTCTTTTCAGCTCTTCTTTTTTATAGTTTAGAAAATCTGCTCGGGAGCGCTGCCAGCCAGCCAGATATTCTACTTTTAATTTTTCGCATTCTTGAAGTTTCTTTTTTAACTCTTCTAAACTTAATTCTTTTTTTTGTCCGCCGGCTGGCGGATTTTTCTTTTCTTCTTCCATCTTAGAAATTATCCAATATTTTTTTAAAAGAATTAATTAAGGCAATGTTTCTATCATAAGCCATTCTTTTGGGACCGAGAAGAGAAACAATACCCTTTCCTTTGCTGGGAAAATGGCACTCAGAAAGAATTATACTAAAATCTCTGGCTCTTGAAAAAGGATTTTCTTTACCAATATAAATTTTAATTCCAGAATTTATTTTTAAGCTTTGGGTAGCTTTTTCTAAGCTATCCAAGATTTCAACGAAATTGGGAATAAAACCCTTTTCTCTAAATTCTGGTTTAGCAAAGATTTCTTCCCATCCCTCTTTCCAGAATAAGTCTTTTTCAAGCAGATTTAAAATAGCAAAGCTTGAAGAGGTTTCAGCTAAAAATTTGGTCAAACGGGCAACAAATCTCAAAACATCTTTACTCTCTTCTCTTAAAAGTTCTTGGATTTTCAAAATATTTCCCAGGTCAAAGGGTATGCTTTCCAATAAATCATCGACAAAAAATCGGTAACCTTTATCAGTGGGAATTCTGCCTGCCGAAGTATGGGGTTGATAAAGAAAACCTTTATCGGTTAATCTTTGCATTTCAATTCTAAGGGTAGCCGGAGAAAGGTCAAATTGATATTCCTTTTCCAGTGTTTGAGAACTCACCGGCTTAGCTAAAGCTATATACTCTTTGACTATGCTATTTAATATTAAATTTTGTCTTTTGGTAGTTACCATTGTATTTTTATCTTAAAAAATTAGCAGTCGAAAGTCAAGAGTGATAAAGTGGCTCATATTCACCTTTTCTGGAATGTGTTAAAATATTCTAATGAAAAGGGGTGAAGTGCTTTTTTTATTAATCATTTTAACCATAGCCAGCTTTTTTCGGCTCTGGAAGCTCTCTATTATTCCTCCCGGACTTTATCCTGATGAAGCAATCAATGGGAATGAAGCAATAACTCTATCAGGCCGGGTATTTTATCCAGAAAATAATGGTCGGGAGGGTCTTTATATTAATCTCATTAGTCTGTCTTTCGCAATTTTCGGTCCTAGTATTTGGGCAATGAGATTCGTTTCAGCCATAATTGGGGTTCTCACCGTCCTTGGCTTATATCTTTTAACCAAGGAATTAATCAATCAATTAACGGATAACAAAAAACAGGAGACAAGAATTGCTCTACTTGCTAGTTTTTTCTTAGCTGTTTCTTTTTGGCATATAAACTTTTCTCGAATTGTCTTTCGGGCAATTTTACTTCCCTTTATTTTAGTTTTTGCTTTTTATTTTTTATTCCTTGGCTTTAGAACCAAAAAAACCCATCACCTCATTATTTCGGGAATATTTTTTGGCTTAGGTTTTTACACCTATATTTCTTATCGCTTTATCGTTCTATTACTCGCTTGTGTGCTAATTAGCTTTTGGTTTATTTATAAAAAACAAGGTCTTCAGAAAAAATTTCTATTTTCTATTTTCTATTTTCTATTTTCTATTTTCCTTATTGCTCTTCCTATTGGCATTCATTTTTTAAAAAATCCTGGAGATTTCTTGGGCAGGGCAACTCCAATCTCGATTTTTGCCACCGAAAATCCATTAGAAGAATTTGGGAAATCCTTGGTTTTGCATCTGGTAATGTTTAATTTTTATGGTGACCCCAATTGGCGCCATAATTTTTCTGGCTCCCCCCAATTATTCTGGCCCATTGGTATTTTCTTTTTAGTGGGAATTGGTTTGTCAATTAAAAAAATTGTTGAAGCATTAAGAAAAAAAGGTTGTTTACTATTCACTGTTTACTGTTTCCTGTTATCTTTGTTTTTCATCATGCTTTTGCCAGGTGTTTTAACCTACGAAGGTATTCCTCATGCCTTAAGAACTATTGGCGTCATTCCTTCGGTTTATATTTTTGCAGCTCTCGGTGGTATTTATTCATATAATTGGTTAAATAACAAAATTAAGAATAAAAATCTGTTCTTTGTTTTCTGTTCTCTATTCTTTGTTCTCTTAACTTTCACTCAGTTTTATAAATATTTCTTTTGCTGGGGTCAACATCCAGAAGTGGCAAATGCCTTTTCAAAAGACTATGTGGATTTCGGAAATTATTTAAATTCTTTGCCCCAAGATATCCAAAAATATATTATTGTTAATCGCTCTGGTGTTCCTGTTCCCTGGCCAGACGGTCTTCCCATGCCCGCTCAAACTCCAATGTTTATGGAAAGAACAAAATTTGGCAAAACTAATTCTATCTATCTGTTGCCAGATAGATTAAATGAAATTAAAATAGATGAAAGAAAAACAATCATTTTACCAATGGCTTTTGATGAAGGTCTGCTCTGGGAACTAAAAACAAGGTTTCCTCAAGGAGAAGTTCGAAATGAAAATGGGGTTTGGGTCTACAAAATAAATTTATAATTTATCCCTAAACTATGTCTAATCGCTTAACCAGTATTGCAGCTACCTGTCTTTTGACGTTTGTTTTTTTCATAGCTGTTTTAAGCATGAAAGATGATTCAGCCACCATGGATGAGGTGGCTCACTTACCGGCAGGTTATTCTTATTTGACCCAGAAAGATATGAGATTAAATCCCGAACATCCGCCCCTAATAAAAGACCTAGCAGCTTTTCCTCTTCTTTTTATTAAAAACATAAATTTTCCCTCAGAAATTAGAGCCTGGAAAGAAGATATTAATGGTCAATGGACTTTTGGTTTTGATTTCCTTTATCGTAGTGGTAATCCCGCAGACAAAATGATTTTTTGGGGAAGAATACCAATGATTCTTGTTTTAATTTTAATTGGTTTTTATGTTTTTTACTGGGCAAAGGAGCTTTTTGGAAATAAGGCTGCTCTTTTAGCCCTCTTTCTTTTTTCTTTTTCCCCAACCTTCTTAGCTCACGGAAGATTGATTACTACCGATGTTGGAGCTGCAGCCGGAAGTTTTATTGCAACCTATTATTTTCTTAAAGCTTTAAAATTCCCTAATAATAAAAGAAATGTTCTCTTAGCTGGTTTAACTTTTGGCCTGGCTCAACTTTGTAAATTTTCGGTAATACTTTTAGTGCCTTTTTTTGCTATTCTTGCCCTAACTTTTTGGTTAGTACAATTGGGCAATTGGAAAAACGTCCTAAAAATATTCATTGTGGTAATGGTAATTGGTTTTCTATTGATAGGACCTTTTTATCAATATCATGTTTTAAACTATCCTTCCGAAAGACAAGCCAGGGATACTGAATTTTTGCTATCTTCTCATCCCATTCGTTTTTTGGGACCTCTTTTGGCCAAGATTGCCAGGATTCCCATCCTCAGGTCTTATGGCCAATATCTTTTGGGTCTCTCTCTGGTTTTTCAAAGGGGTATTGGCGGCCATACAACCTATTTTCTGGGTGAAATTTCAGCTGCAGGTTGGAAAAATTATTTTCCAGTAGTTTATTCAATAAAGGTGCCATTGGCTTTTCATTTATTAACCATTATTTCCTTGCTTTATGCAGCTTTTCTGGTAAAGAAACCTTTCTGGAAAAATACTTTTCAGAGAACTAAAGATTGGATGAGGTTACACTTTCCCGAATTTGCAATGATTATTTTTATTCTTATTTACTGGGCCTTTTCTCTCGTTGCTAATCTCAATATTGGAGTTCGTCATCTCTTGCCTGCTTTCCCTTTCACAATTTTATTGGTAAGTGGAACCATTGTCGATATACTAGAGAAAGAGTCTTTTTTAAAGCTAAAATACCTCCTTTTAATGGTTTTGCTTTTATGGCAAGCTCTTTCTGTCCTTTCTATTTATCCTCATTTTTTGGCTTATTTTAATGAATTAGCTGGTGGCCCAGACAAGGGTTTTATTTTCACGGTAGATTCTAATTTAGACTGGGGACAGGATTTAAAAAGGTTGGAAAAATGGGTTATTGAACAAAAAATCGACAAAATTTATGTCGATTATTTCGGTGGAGGAGATGCTCAATACTACTTAAAAGAAAGATTCGTTTCCTGGGAGGGAGGTAGACCAAAGGAAGAATTTCCCCGGGGAAATTATTTAGCGGTTTCGTCTACTTTTTTACAGGGAGGTCGGGGAAGCCCGGTTATTGGATTTGATCAACCTCATGGCTATTATCGCTGGTTAGATAATAATGCTCTCATTACAAAAATTGGCTACTCAATTTTTATTTATTATATTTTCCCTGATCCCTGCCTTAGAATTTTGCCCTAAGGGGTTTTGTTTTTTATTTATATTTATAGGGAGCGAAATTTCCAAACCTTAATTCAATATAATCGAGATTATCTCTATTTTCAGGAGGAATTTCTTCTGCCAAAACTGTACTCAATTTCGTAATTTGCCACCCGATGTCTCCCTGAGGATTTAAAAAAATTTCCCAACCCTCTGCGGTTTTAATGTTCAACCTTTCTTCGGAAACCAAGGAAATCTCTTGAAGCAAAAGATTAAAGTCGGTTTTTAATTTTCGTTCAACTTCTAAAATTTTAGATAAAAAATCTTTCTCAATTACTTTTGTCCCCAAAATAAAGGGAGGCAATTTTTGTCTATCCATAATTTTAATTAATTCCGGATTAGAAGAATTTTCCTCGAAAATCACCCCATCAATGTCGAGTAAAAAACAATGTTCTTCCTGGCACCAATTAGCTACTCCGGCTCTTTCTCTGACCAAAATAATAATGGTATCGGGAATTTCTCGACGAATTTGAATTTCGGCTGTCTGGGGAAAATTATCTAAAATATCTTTTCTTATTTCCTCCAGATTGAATAAAAAAATGCTTTTTGTTTTCCAGAACAAAATTTTATTTTCCAATTTTTTTTCTATTAATAGTCTAAATTCCTCTTCCGAAACTTTTTGTTCACCGGTAATAATAATTTTCTTGACCTGGTAGGTATCGGAAAAAAATAAGAAATAAGACAAAAAAACGAGCAAGCATAAAAATAAGACTCCTAACCAAAAGAATCGATTTTTTAAAACAGATTTCTTTTTTTTAATCCGATAGGGCTTCTTCTTATATTTTCTCATTGCACAAATAAATTGATTTTCCCAAAAGATCCTAGTTATAATCCCCTTTTAATTTTTCTTAATTTTTCAAAAATAAAAGTTAACCAATATCTTTTAGAAAGAGGTAAATCCTGAGTTTCAACATATTCTTTTTTATGTCCCCCAAAGCCCATTTTAAACAAAGTTAACCCGGCCCAGGGATGAGATTTATCTTCTTTAGAGACAATGCCCCAGAAGTTAAAAAATTGATAGCCCTTTTGCTTAGCTTCTTTTATTGCTTCCCATTGTAAAAGATAGGAAACCGGAATTTTAGGATGTTTTAGAGAGGTGGCACCGTGATGATAAAAGGCAATATTTTGCCAAAAAATAAAAATACCAGAAGAAACAATTTCTCCCTTATATTTCCCAAGAAAAATCAAAATCTGATTATCGGGATTAAATGCTGAAAATTCGTTTTTAAGATAATCTAATGAAAAAGGTATGAAATGCTGACGCTCCACCGTATCCTGGTATAACTTATTGAAAGTTTCAACGTCTTTTATATCCCGGGTTTTAATTATTTGGATTTCTTTATTTTCAAGGGCTTTTCTTATTAAATATCTGGTGGTTTTTCGCATTCCCATTAAAAGATTTTCTTCAGATGGGCTTAGCTCTAACTCCCAGGTTATTTCGGGGTGCATATGAATTGGTGCCTTTCTAAAACCCAATTTTTTAAAAATTTCAATATTCTCTTGATTGCTCTCCCAAAGCGGACTAATTCTAATAAAATCTGCTCCCTCTTTCCTAGCTATTTTTCTTAACTTATTCATAAGCATGTTTAAAACCCGTCTCTTGTCTTCTGTTTCTTGGCTTTTTAAAACCGGTCCATGGGGCAAAAACAAAAAGGCTCCTCTCTTGGCTTGAACTTTTATAATTAAGGCTACTGAGAGCAATTTCTCATTTTCGAAGATGCCAAATCGCCAAATCTTATCCCCCATCGTTTTATTGAACTCTCCCCAGTTCCAGGATTGCAAAAAAGTTTTTTCTTTACATTCTAAAAGAAATTTTTCAAAAAAATTTTTATTGTTTAGTTCTTTAATTAACATTTTTTCTCGAGGAAATTTATTCGGGATTTTATCCCAACGGGTCTATTTTATTTGATTAAAGAAATCTACAATTTTTTGAGCTTCTTTCTTCGAAATATTAATATGAGTGGGCAAATTAATAATAGAGTGAGCTGTTTTTTCTGCTCGGCGACAGCTTTTGGACCTATATTCCATTTTATTCAGTTTGGTGTCTGGTGGAACTACCGGTTTTTTTCTCCAGCCGTCATTTAAAAAAATTTTTCTTTTTCTTGCCTCTGTTAAAATTTTATCTGTCTCCAGGTGAGTCAAAACAGGATAGCGCATAAAGATAGGTTCTATATTTTCTTCGTTTCCCCTAGCTAGGGGTAAAAAGAAATTAGAGTTCTCAAGCTGCTCTTGATAAAATTGAGCTATTCTTTTTCGATGTTTATTAAATTTTTCCAGTTTCTTAAATTGGTTGAAGGCCAGAATAGCTAAAGCATTGGGTAGGGTTCTAAAAAAGTGTTTTGAAAATTTTCCTTTCTTTTCTTGGTTACTGACTGCTTTTGAAAGAATTTTTGTTTGATGAAAAGCGCCCAAAAGAATCCTCCCAAGGGTTCCGTTTAAACCATAAGTAGGCATTATCAACAAATTAGTTAAGATGGGATGTATTAATTGCTGAAAAATCCAGAAATCGGAGGGATGGTCTAATTTTTTCCTAAAGGTCTTGATTTTTTCAGCTAATTTTTGGTTATTAGTCGCTGCCATGCCTCCGAACACAGAAGAAATTATTTTATCTCTACCAAAACTAAAAAAAGAGGCTGCTCCAAAAGTTCCGCAAAACTTTCCTTTGTATTTTGTCCCTAAAGAATGAGCGCAATCTTCAATTAAAAACAGTTGTCTTTTTTGGACAATTCTTAGGATCTCTTCCATTTGGGCCGGCCAACCAAAAGTATGTTGGACCATAATAGCTCTGGAACGAGGGGTAATTTTTCTTTCTAAGTCTTTGGGGTCAATGTTGAGGGTATCATCTATATCAACAAAAATTGGTTTAGCTTCTCTTTCTAAAATAGAGTTTACAGCCGAATTACAGGTAAAAGCCTGTAATAAAACTTCGTCTTTCTTTTTTATTTCCATTGCCTCCAAAATTGCCATCAGGGCTACTCGGCCACTATTAAAAGAAGAGGAGAAATTTAATCCTAAATATTTTTTAAATTCTTCTTCTAATTCCTGAATTTCTTTTCCCTGCTTCCATTTTTTAGGTTGAGAAATTAACTTCAAGGCCAAAAGAACATCGTCTTTTTCAGTGTTTGGTGAAAGGGCAGTAAAAATAGGTTTTGGGTATTGCAAAAATTTCATAAAACCATATAATATAATTCACAAAAAAGGAGAAAGCAGATGGAAGCTTTTATTGTTTATTCTCTCTCTACAGAGGGGAAATTAATAGAGGAGCAAAAAGAAAGAGTGAAAGGTGTAGTACTGGCAGAATCTATTACAGATGCCCTTGAAAAAACAGCCCGAGAGCTAAAAGGTCAAATAATCTCTGGCGTTTATGGAACTGATAATCTCCCCATAATTCAGGTTAATTCCTCAGGTCGCTTTCTCGGTAATCCTCGGACTACCTTATATTACATCGAAAAAGCAAAAATGCTAATTCGATAGCTCTTTAATAAATCAAATATCTTTCTAGACCCTTGAAAGGGTCTTTTTTTATTCTCGCAATAGGTTTATTAATTGATTGGGCACTCGGCCTTCTAATAAAATAATGTCACCTGGTTTTCCAAGGGTTCTTAGTTTTTCATAAATTAATTTTGGGTTTTCCATAAATAAAATACTTTCCTCTTCCATGCCTTTTTCTATTGCTGCTCTTTTTATCTCTCTGAACTTTTCCCTGGTAGTAATTATGGCGAAATCACAAACTTCACCTATTTTTTGGCCAATTTGCTTATGAGCTTCTCCGGAAGCTCCACCCAATTCAATTAAACAAGGCATTATGATGATTTTTTGACCTTCCCAGACTTTAAGATAGTCAAGGTGAGAAATTACACCATCGGGATTGGCAGAATAGATTGAATCAATGACATTTAAACCATCTTTTCTTTTTAAAAGCTTCATTGCCCCTTGTTCTGGCTTAATTTTTTGGCAAGCTTTAGAAATTTCTTCTAGGGTCAGGCCCAGTTCCTTTGCAACCGTGGTGGCAGCCAGTATGTTGGAAATATTTTGTTCACCCATTAAATTCATTCTAAAATCAGTCTGTTCTTCTTTAGTCACTACCCTAAAGGAAAGAGATTCTTTTTCGCTTTTGATATTATAAGCCCATATGTCAGATGGTATTTCGTAAATCAAAGATTGTAAACTATAAATTTTTTTAGGAAGTGTTGTTTTTCCCCAAAGTTTAAAGCAATGAGTGTTGTCACCATTAAAAATTGCCAAACCCCCATTGGTTAAGCTTTGAATCAATTCATATTTGGTTTGAATAATTTTTTCGAGAGAACCAAAAAGAGCCAGATGTTGTTCGTTAATTCCGGTTAAAACTCCAATTTTTGGTTGGGTAATATCACAGAGGAGCCTTATACCGCCTTTGTTATAAGCTCCCATCTCAACAATGAAAACTTCGTGTTCTTCCCGTAAGTCATTTAAAATGCATTGGGAAATTCCTGTTTCTGAATTTTGATGTTCTTTTGTTTTTAAGACCTTAAATCTTTCTTCCAAAATAGTGGCTAAAAATTCTTTGGTTGAGGTTTTGCCATAAGAACCGGTAATGCCAATAACCAAAAGGTTTTTAAGTTTTTTTCTCTTTAATTTTGCCCTTCGAATTAATTGTCTCCTCCAGAGCACTATTAAGGGTTGGAAAAACAGAACTATTCCCGAAACAAGGGCCGGAGTTAAAATATCAAATAACAAAATAGATTGTAAAAATAAATCTCCTCCAAAAATTAAAAAGATGAATAGGGTCTGGAAAACAAGGATTATTGTAATTAAAAGATAAGTCTTGATGGTAAAAACTGGCTTTTGTAATTTTTTTTGAAAAAAGTCACTAAAAGCTTTCCCAGATTCCAAAAGATAGACCGCTAATAAAATATAAATCATTACAGGAGCAGGTCTGATGATTAAAAGAGTAAAAAATAAAAATAATTTTAAAAAAGAAAGTTTATTGAATAAAACTCTTTTTCCCTTCTCAGTTCTAAAGTGGTCTATGAAACGACCGATGTGATATTCTTTCAGTTGCCAAAGATAGAGCCAAAAAAGAAATGCCTTTATCTGTCGAATAAACCAGAAGATGCTTAAAAGATAATAGGTCATGTTTTATTTTTTAGGAAATTGGAAATAATTTTGGATAATTTTTCCGGGGCCTCAAGATGGGGGCTGTGACCAGTTTTTGGTAAAATTTCTAATTGGGAGTTGGGAAGACTTTCATTAAACAGATAAGCGTATTCTAAGGGCACCATTTTATCTCTCTCCCCCCAAATTAACAGGGTTTTGGTTTTAACTTCGGAGAGTTCGGGCTTCAAATCTTCGGCCAGAACTTTTTTAATTGTTTCTCGCATATTTCCGTTAGCTTTAACATAATCTCTATTTCGTAAAAAGAGATAAAACATATTTTGAAATGCTGCTTTCAGTCTCCTCAGGGGTTTTGGGGAAAATAAAATATTCCCCAATCTAGCTGTTAAAAAAAACATTTTTGTTTTAAATCCGGGTTGAGGTTTAATTCCTGCTGAATCGCACAAAATCAGGTTTTTAATTTTTTCTGGATGTTCTTTAGCAAGTCTTATGGCAATTCTTCCTCCGAAAGAATGACCCAAGAGATAAAAATGAGGAATTTTCAATTTTTCGGTTAAACTTAAAACAAAATCCTTATAATCTTGAACCCCCCAGGGCTTGCCCGGGGTAACGCTCTTTCCAAAGCCAGGCAAATCAGGCACAATGACTTTTAAACCCTGACCAGCTAAAATCCTCTGAACTTCTTTCCAGGAATCAGAAGAACTTCCCCAACCATGTAAAATCAAAAGGGGTTCTCCCTCTCCCAAAATCTTTAAATTTACCTTGAGGTTATGAATTAAAATTTGCTCCTCGTTCATTTTCCAATCTTTTTAAATCTTAGATGTTTCTGGAGAATTCCTGGCACCAAAACTCTTCCATCTTTTTGCTGATAATTTTCGAGAATAGCCATAATGGTTCTTCCCGTGGCAATAGCCGTTCCATTTAAAGTGTGGATAAAGTTTAGTTTACCATCTTTGTCTCGATAACGAATATTCAATCTCCTGGCTTGAAAATCAGTACAATTTGAACAAGAGTGGGTCTCCCGATAACGACCCTGAGAAGGTATCCAGGCTTCAATGTCGTATTTGCTGGCTGCCGGGTCCCCCAAATCGCCAGTACATATTTGCACAACCTGATAGGGAATTTTAAGGGCTTTCATTAATTTTTCCTCTATTGATAAAAGAAGTTTATGTTCTTGGCTGGATTTTTCTGGATGACAAAAAATAAACATTTCTAGTTTGTCGAATTGATGAACCCGAAAAATTCCCTTGGTATCTTTTCCATAAGAGCCCGCTTCTCGCCTAAAACAACTAGAAAATCCCACGTATCTTTTTGGTAAGTCTTTTTCTTCAAAAATTTCGTTAGCGTGCATGGGTCCCATAATTTGTTCTGATGTTCCAATTAAAAAGAGATTATCTTTTTCAATGAAATACATTTCTTCTCGGCCCCTTTCTACATAACCCATTCCTTCCATCATTTCGGGTTTTATCATGACCGGAGGAATAATCGGAATGAAGCCCTCTTTAAGTAAGGATTCTAAACCAAAATTTATTAAAGCAACTTCAAGTAAGGCAGCCTCGTTTTTCAAAAAACCAAAGCGTGCTCCCGAAACCCTGGCTGCTCTTTTTGTATCAATCAAATCAAGTTTTTCACCGATAGAAAGGTGGTCTTTGGGTTTGAAATTAAATTTAGTTAACTCCCCTGCTTTTTTTATAACCACATTATCTGATTCATCTTTTCCCACAGGAACTCCATCTATTGGTAGGTTGGGAATTTGCAACATTAAGCGATTGAATTTTTTGTTAGCATCTTTCAAAATCCCTTCCATTCTGTCTTGCTTTTTGTCCAGTTCCCTCATTCGAAGAATTATTTTTTGCTTTTCTTGTTTCTTCTTCGTTTGAGAAATTTTCCTCGAGGCCTCGTTTTTTTGAGCCCGAATGTCTTCTATTGCCTGGATTATTTCTCTTCGCTTTTTATCTACTTTTAAAAGAAGGCTTATATCAACCTTAACATGCTTTTTCTGACAGCCCTCTTTTACCTTGTCTGGATTTTGACGAATAAATTTTATGTCTAACATAGTCTCTTTAATTATATTTTAAAAATAAAAAACTCGACCTTCAAATCGCAAGGACGAGTTAGCTTGCGGTGAGCTTGCCGAACCGTGTTGCCACCTTGCTTTACAATTGTGTCACCACAACTGCCTTGGCATCCCAATCTTGGGATTGCGACGCTATAACGGGCGAACCCGGATCAGGTTAATCATGGTCTCTTAAATCCATGTTTTCCCTGTCGGCTTGGCCCGCGACAAAGTTTTATGGGCCGAGGGAAGAGGAAGGACTTCCATCATCGCCTTTAATTTGATATCTACTAATTAAAATTGTACCAATTCAAGCTAAAATGTCAAGGAATCTAAAAACCCAGTTCTTCGCTTATTTTTTGCATTGCCTTTAAACAAATTTCAACAAATTCTTCTAAGGTTAAACCAATATCAGAACATTTTTGAATAATTTCTCGATTGGCTCCTCTGGCAAAAGCCTTTTCTTTAAAACGATTTAAAACGTTTTCTTCTGTCAAATCGTTGATTTTTTTAGTTGGTAAAACTAAGGTGGCAGCTACAATTAAACCTGTTAAGGGATCTAGAGCATAGAGAGCTTTAGCCATTAAGCTCTGAGGAGAAATTCCATGGATTTCATTGTGGGTTTTTACTGCTTCTATAATCTCTTTTTCTAAACCAAGTTCTTCCAGGGTTTTAGCCCCTAAAATCGAGTGGAGAGATGGTTTATCTTTGGTTTGCTCATAATCAATATCGTGCAAAAGTCCTGCCAAGCCCCATTTTTCTTCGTTCTCATTAAAATGCAGAGCTAAAGCCCTCATACAGGCTTCAACTGCCAGGCAATGTTTAACAAGATTTTGATTTTTTATTTTCTCTTTAACTAATTTTAAGGCTTCTTTTCGATTCATTTTTTAGGTCTCATTGTGGGAAATAAAATTACTTCCCTTAAGCTGTCAGAGTCAGTAAGCATCACCACCAATCTGTCTATTCCCATACCAAAACCTGCAGCAGGTGGCATTCCGTATTCCAGAGCTTCCAGGTAATCTTCATCTAATCTTTGAGCCTCCCTAAGGCCTGATTTGAATAATTTTTCCTGTTCTTTAAATCGTTTTCTCTGCTCAAGGGGGTCATTTAATTCAGAGAAAGCATTAATAAACTCTATTCCTCCCACTACCAACTGGAAGGTGGATAATTTTTTGGGGTCTTTTTCAAGGGCTTTAGCTAAGGGTTGAAATCCCAGAGGGTGATGAATTATAAAAGTTGGTTGTGTAATTTTTGGTCGGCAAAATTTTTTGTAAATTTCGTCAGCAATTTCTGCCTTGGGCCTTTCCTTTTCTATTGATATTCCAAGATTTTTCGCTTTTTTAGCTAAAGCATTCCTGTCTATTTCTTCTATATTTATTTTGGTATATTTTTTTAACATCTGAGAAAAATCAATTCTGGGCCAGGGAGACTTAAAATTGATTTTTTTTCCTTGATATTTTATATGAAGGGTGCCGAGAACATTTTTCAAAACATGGTTAAAGAGCCTCTCGGTTAAACGCATCATATCTTTATAATCTGCAAAAGCCCAATAAAACTCGAGCATTGTAAAATCAGGATTATGGAATTTATCTATCCCCTCGTTTCGAAAACATTTCCCTATTTCGTACACTTTTTCAAATCCTCCGACTAAAAGCCTTTTTAAATAAAGCTCAGGAGAGATTCTCAAATACAGGTCTATATTAAGAGCATTAAGATGGGTTTTAAAGGGCCTGGCCCTGGCTCCCCCATAAATTGGTTGTAAAATCGGAGTCTCCACCTCTACAAATCCTTCTTTTTCTAAAAAGCTTCTGAGTTCTTTAGTAATTTTTGAACGGAGAACAAACTTTTTCTTCACCTCGGGACTAAAAATCAGGTCAAGGTATCTTTTTCTATATCTCTCTTCTACGTCTTTTAAGCCGTGCCATTTTTCAGGTAGAGGTCTAAGACTTTTAGTTAACAGTTTAAAATCTGAAGCATCTATTGTTTTCTCTCCTTTTTTTGTTTTAAATAAAATGCCCTTGATTTCAATAAAATCTCCGACATCAAAATTTTCTAGAAAAAATTGGTAGCCCCGCTCCCCTAGCCTATTTTTTCTAAGAAAGGCTTGGATTTTGCCGGTTCCGTCTTCAATGTTTAAAAAAGTGGCTCCTCCATGAACTCTTTGAGATTTAATTCGTCCCACTAAAACCACCTCTCTTTTTTTTCGGGAAAGAGTGGTAAAATCTTCCAGAGCCTCAGAAATCTTGTGGGTTCTTTTTGTTTGGGTGGGAAAAGCCAAAAGACCGGCTTTGGCAATAGCTTTAAGCTTTTTCAATCTTGTTTTTCTTAAATCGTCAATTGTAGCCATAAACTATTTTTCTATTTTAACCAAAAATTAGAAATACTACAAGATTTAGAGTAAATAAAAACACCTCTAAGAAAGTGTTTAAAAAAAATGGAGAAAACCTACAGAGTTTCGCCAAATCATTTTTAGCGAAAACTACTATCATCGGTTTCTCCTTTTTGAATTGTATCTATTTTTGAAGAAGCTCATCAATCTGTCTCAGGCATTCCTCTCTGGGAAGCACTGTGAGGTAGGCATAGGGACCTCTGGAATTAAATACCCAATCAGGGGGCATTCCTATCGAGACAGCAAGTCTAGCAGTTTCAAGAAGCTCTCGATATCTTTGAACCATTTTCAAAACCGTATTTAGCATAACATTTTTATCGATTTCTTTCAAGGAATTTAACCAACGCTTCCAACATTAATGCTCATCTCGAGAAATACCATTGCAAAACCTGTTGCGCTACCGGTAAAGCAGCAACATGTTCTTCTTTTACCCTTTCAATCATTACTGTTAAAACAATTTCAGGGTCTTCGTAGGGAGCAAAAACCGTAACCCAGTTGTGATAGATATCGTTTCCCAATTCAGCTGTTCCGGTTTTGGCAGCAGAAGAAACAGGCAAAGAATTCAATAAAACAGCTGAAGCACGAGGACTCCCTACTCCGGTAACTGCCTGTCGCATGCCCTCTCTAACAATTTGAAGATATTCAGTTTCAATGAAGTTTTGGCGAATGATTTTTGTTTTAAATTCCTTGATTATATTTTTTTCGCTATCAACAATCTCTTTTACCACCTGAGGTTGGAAAAGAGTACCACCGTTGGCTATGGCGGCAAAACCATTCGCTACCTCCAGAGGTGTAATTAAAAGGTAACCCTGACCAATAGAAAAATTGTAAGTATCACCATCCCACCAGCCCTCGTGCCAGGTTTTTTGTTTCCATTCTTTATCGGGAAGGAAACCTGAAGCTTCCCCTGGTAAATCAATATAGGTTTTATCTCCCCAACCAAAAAGTTCGAGATATTCTTTAATTTTGGTAGGTCCTAAACCCTCCTGCTCTTCGTATCCTCCTCCTACAGTATAAAAATAAACATTACAAGATTCGGCAATAGCTTTTTTCATGTCTGTCCAGCCATGTACTGTCCAGTCGTATTTTTTAGTTTCTTTTTCCGGGTCATAGAGATGAGGAATGGTTATTAATCCCTGGCAGTTTATCTTTTTGGTGGGACTTATAATTTTTTCTTCCAAAACAGCTGAGGCAATTAAGGGTTTAATGGTAGAACCCGTTAAGTAGCGTCCTGAGATAGCTCGATTGAAAAGGGGCTCAAGTTCCAGTGGGTCTTCTAAAAGTTTTTTAAGGGCCTCGGGATCTGCTCCTTTTTGAAATAAATTATTATCAAATGAAGGCAAGGAAACCAAAGCTAATACCCCTCCTGTTTTTGGGTCTAAAGCTATAGCTGTGGCTTTTTTGCTGCCTATTGTTTTGAGGGTTTTTTCTAACTCTTCTGTAATCTTTTTTTGCAAATCAGAATCTAAAAACAACACCAGATTCTTTCCGGGTTCGGGAAATTGAATAATTTTTTGCGATACTATATTTCCTAAAGCATCTCTTTCAATCTGAAGTTTACCTGGATTTTTGCGAAGAATTTCTTCATAAGATTTTTCCAGGCCCTCTCTTCCAACATAATCTGTAATAGAATAAATTTCTGAGCTTTCCTGAAATTCGGAAGCTGTAATTTTCCCGGTATAGCCAATCAAATGGGCATAAATTTCTCCGCTCTCATAATCTCTAATCAAGGTTCTATCAACCTCGAAACCTGGCAATTCTCTAATTTTTGTCTCCAGGATTAATAAGGTTTGATGAGAAAGGTTTTCAGCAATTAGAATTTTAGGTTCTCTGCTTTCTTCGATTTTAAGGTTCAGAGTGCTTAGGTCACTTTCTAGAATTTCGGCAACTTCCTTTAAAACTCTTAATCTTTCTTCTTCTTTTTCTGGAAGATAGTTTTTGTTACAAACCAAATCAAAACTTGGTCGATTAAAAACTAATTGATTAAGAGCAGAATCGTAAATTACTCCTCGAGAAGCTTTAATTTTATAAATTATAAATTGATTCCTTTCAGCTAGGGCAGTATACTTTTCATTTTCCATCACCTGAAGCTGAAAGGCTTTGGCAAAAAGAATGCCAATTAAGATTAGGGAAAAGACATAGCCCATTTGTAAAATATGCCTTGAAAGAGGAACTTCAAGTTTTCTTTCTGAAACCCCCAATTCCTCTGCCTTCTTTTTGGAGAGTTTATCTAAAAGAATTTCTTGGGGCTCGAGGTCGAAAGAGCGCTTAATTTTTCTTCTTTCAAATTCTTTTGAGAAAGGGAAATCGAACATATTTTCTTAAAACTAATTTCAAAAAGAAAGTAATGGAAAATAAAATCAAAATTCCCAAACCTAGGGGGTTTTCAGAAAAAATGTCCCAAAAAAATCCAGCGAAAATCGCTGAAAAGAGGGTTAGTTTCTCTTTGGGTTCTTCCAGAAGAGTGAGTAAAATCTGAAAAACCAAAATGAGATTCGGAAAAAACCTCAGGATTTTAAAATGAATTAAAAAGCTGGTTTGAATTAGAGCGATAAGATAAAAAAAGATAATCAAAAGAGAAATTTTTTTCATCAAAAAGAAGTAATGACGAATAAATATTCCAATTCTTGAATATCAAAAATGGTTTTTGCTTCTGCCGTCTGAAAGGGTTCGATATCTGACCTTATGACCTCGGTAATTTGTCCCACCAAAAGACCCTCGGGAAAGGTTTTACTTAGAGAGGTGGTGACAATAAGATTTCCCGATTCGATTTCTTTTTCTTTAGGAACCAACTCAAGAAAAAGTTTTAAGTTTCCCTTTCCTCTAATTACTCCTTCAAGGTCTTTATCTTGAATTTTAACATCTAAAGTATTTTCTTTCTTAGAAATCAGGGCTACCTCAGAAAAGTTCGAATAAACCTGAACGATTTTTCCAACCAAAACCTTTTGTTGAGTAATAACAGGGAGGTTTTCTGTCAGGCCATCTCTTGAACCCTTGTTAATTAAAACGGTATCCTGGGAAATATATTTACCGCTAGTTTTTGCAATTTCCAATTTAAATTCTTCTTTTAAGCCAATTTCAAAAGCTTCTCTCAGGACCTCGTTCTCTTTTTTTAGTTCAGCTATTTGGATATTCTCGCTTAATAATTCTTTAATTTTTAATTTAAGTCCTTCGTTTTCTTTTTGGAAATTTTGCATTTCCGAGATTATTTCAAAAAAAGCGGAAAGGCGCACTCCTCCTTCCCAGAGAATATTCTGAATTGGTGATGAAATTAAATAAAAAAAATTTTTAATTACTTGGTCTGCTGGTGTCCGATTCACCAAAACAAAAAAGGCGATAATCAAAAAGATGGTGATGCCAGTTTTTAATATCTGGATTTGTTTCATCAATTTATATTATATCGCACTTTTGAGGAGATATCGAATAAGATTTTAAAATAAAAAAGAGATTATAACCACTGTAAGAGAGCTACCTACTTTAGCGGGAAAAACCCACTATCATCGGCCTTGGGAGATTTCACTTCTGTGTTCGGAATGGGAACAGGTGGAGCACTCCCAGTATAGCTCCCCTACGATAGCTATAATCTCTAATTTTTTGGTTCGGGGGTTCGGAATGGAAACATGTGGAACACCTCCGATATCGTCGCCTTATACAGACCTCAAGCTTACAAAATGGACCTAAATGCGATTATTAATAGCTAGCCAAGAAAATTCGGTCACTTAGTAGCACTCGGCTTAAGCCATTACTGGCCTTACACCTGTGCCCTATCAAGGTCATAGTCTCTAACCAGCCTTGAAGAGTCCTAATCTTGGGGTCTGCTTCGTGCTTAGATGCTTTCAGCACTTATCAGTTCCCGACTTAGCTACCCAGCGATGCCCTTGGCAGGACAGCTGGTAGACCAGAGGTCAGTTCCTCGCGGTCCTCTCGTACTAGCGAGAACTCCCCTCAAGACTCTGACGCCTGCAGTAGAGAGGGACCGACCTGTCTCACGACGGTCTGAACCCAGCTCACGTACCACTTTAATTGGCGAACAGCCAAACCCTTGGGACCTTCTCCAGCCCCAGGATGTGATGAGCCGACATCGAGGTGCCGAACCGGGCCGTTGATGTGGACTCGCG
>Ga0111217_106_pt1 | contig 22798 bp, 32 predicted proteins | sample DeeMarSWOR152_54_FD_80248 | JGI IMG/M metagenome (GOLD analysis project Ga0111217, IMG submission 80248) | Parcubacteria bacterium DG_74_3 | reverse complement strand
TCACTCTTCCGTGATATTTATAACCCCCCCTATCAAAAACCACTTTTGTGATTTTCTTTTTGTCTGCTTTTTCTGCAATAAGTCTTCCTACCTGATAGGCCAGGGCAACCTTACCAGACCTCTTATCTTCTTTATTGTCTTTCTCTAAAACTGTTTTTTTATCTTGGATTTTGGGTTTTTTAATTTCTAAATCTGAAGCAACCACTAAGGTGTAACCTTTTTTATCGTCAATCAGTTGAGCAGAAATGTGTTTATTGGAACGAAAAACACAAAGGCGAGGTTTTTCTTTGGTACCAAATATCTTTGCCCTTACTCTTTTTTGTCTTCGATATCTTTTTTCTTGTTTGGTTGAAGTCTTCATTGTTTAGAATGGAAATTTATCCTTAATAATTAGCCTGCGGTTACGGCCTTCTTACCTGCTTTTCTTCGAACTACTTCTCCAAAATATCTAATTCCTTTACCCTTATAAGGTTCCGGGGGTTTCACTTTTCTTATCTGAGCTGCTATTAGAGAAACTTTTCCTTTATCAATCCCCGAAACAGTAATAATATTTTTTTCAACTAAAAATTTTACATTCTCTGGAGCTTTTATCCGAACGGGATGAGTAAAACCAACCTCTAATATAAGATTGTCTCCCTCTGTCGAAGCTTTAAAACCTATTCCTTCTATTTCCAATTGCTTTTCAAAACCTTCGGTCACACCCTTAACCATGTTAAAAAGTAGAGACCTAAACAATCCCCAAAGAGCTTTACTTTTTTTTATTTTAGTTTTGGGCGAAAGAAAAATTTTATTTTCTTTTGCTTCAACCTTAATTTCGGGTCGAACTTTCTCTTGAAGTTCGCCCTTAGGCCCTCGAATAATTACTTTTTGGCCCTCTATTTTTACCTCAACATGTTCTGGAATTTGAATTGGTTTTTTACCTACACGAGACATAATAATTACCAAATTTCACAGATTACTTCTCCTCCTAATTTTTGTTTTCTAACTTCTTTATCGGTTTTAATGCCTTTTGAAGTAGAAATTATTAACATTCCATATCCCCCCCTAACTTTCTTTATACCTCGCCATGAACTATAAATTCTTTGGCCTGGTTTTGAAATTCTTTTCAGACCGGAAATAGCGGCTTTACCATCAACATATTTTAGAGTAATCTCAATGACTCTTTGAATCTTTCGTCCTTTTCTCTCAACCTTCTCAACGAAACCTTGTTTTTCTAAAATTTTAGCGATTTCATATTTTATTTGAGAAAAAGGAATAGAAATCGTGGATTTCGACACGGCCTGAGCATTTCTTATTTGATTGAGCAAATCGGCAATTGGGTCCATGTTTTTTACCAACTAGATTTTTTAACTCCGGGAATTAAGCCTTTATTAGCCATTTCTCTAAAACAAATTCGACAAAGCCCAAACTTTCGCAAATATCCCCTTGCCCTCCCACACCTAAAACAACGTCGAACAACTCGAGTTTTGAATTTGGGCTTCTTTTGAGATTTGGATATTTTTGCTTTAGTGGCCATTTTTTAAAATCTTTTAACTGGCTTTTATGGGAAATCCGAATACTTTGAGTAATTCTATCCCTTCTTCTCTATTTCGAGTCGTTGTTACTATAGTGATTTCTAATCCAAAGATATTTTTAGCTTTTTCAGGTTGTATCTCGGGAAAAGTAATGTGCTCTCGAATGGCAATAGTAAGGTTTCCACTTTTATCTACTGATTTTTGAGGTATTCCCTGAAAGTCTCGGGATCTAGGGAGGGTAACGTGAATTAACCTTTCTAAAAAATCGTACATTTTTTTACCTCTCAGAATAACGCAAGCTCCCAGGGGCATTCCCTTTCTTGTTTTAAAAGCAGAAATAGCTTTTTTAGCTCGGGTTAAAATAGGAAATTGTCCGGTGATTAAGCTAAAACTTTGTAAAATGTATTCGTAAATTTTTTTCTGCTCTTCTGATGTTTTGCCAGCCACCAATCTTCCAAAACCGGTATTTATCACAACCTTTTCAATGTTGGGAACTGCCATGCTGCTAGAATAGCCAAATTTTTCTTTCATAGCAGGAATTACCTCTTTTTTATATTTTTCCTGTAGGCTCATCATATAGTTTTACCACATTTTTTACAAAACCTATATTTTGTCTCACCCGCTATTTTATAACCAACTCTTGTTGTTTCTTTGCATTTCGGGCAAATAATTTTTGCATTGGAAACATCGATGGGAGCGGGTATTTCTACAACCTCACCCTTTTCCCCGGTTTTCCTGGCTCTCTGGTGTTTTTTTCTCAGATTTATTCCCTCAACTACAATCCGCCTCTCTGCTGGAAAAGCTTTTAAAACCTTACCCTTTCTACCTCGATATTTTCCTGAAATTATGGCGACTTGGTCATCTTTTTTTATTCTCATACCGTTTCTTCTGCCATGGCGGCAACTTTATCAAAACCCTTTTCTTTTATCTCCCTTGCAACGGGACCCGAAACCCTTCCTCCTTTGGGCTCTTTTGTTTTCCCCTCTAGAATCACACAGGCATTATCATCAAATCTAATATAAGAACCATCTGGTCTTCTAAAATTCTGTTTCTGTCTAATAATAACAGCTCTTACTACTTCATGTTTTTTAACCTGTCTCCGGGGTTCGGCATCTTTTATCGTTACCACAATTACTTCTCCAATTTGGGCATATCTTTTGCGAGTACTACCCAAAACACGGATGCATTGAGCAACCTTAGCTCCGGTATTATCAGCAACTTTTAACATTGTTCGAGGTTGTATCATAATTCAGTGAACAGAAAACAGTAAACAGAGAACAATAATTTTTCAAGCTTTTTATGAAGATGATTTTGCCGTTTGTTCTTTGTTCTTTGTTTTCTGAATCTTTTGAATTGCTCGCCATCTTTTTTCTTTGCTGATTGGTCGGCATTCCTCGATAATCACCCTATCTCCAACCTTATATTCTCCTTTCTCGTCATGGGCTTTGTATTTTTTTTGGGTTTTATATCTTTTTTTATATTTGGGGTGTTCTTTAACGCTTTCTACCTTAACCACAATTGTCTTTTGCATTTTATTTGAAACAACTACTCCTTTTAATTTTTTTTTGGGCATATTATTTAATCTTACTTACTTTCTTTTATAATAGTGAGAATTCTCGCAATATCTTTTTTCAGATGACGAATCTCTCTTACGTTTTTTACCTGCCCCGAAGCTAAATCAAAGCGCAAATTTCTTAATTTTTCTCGTTTCTGCAACAAGAATTTTTCTAATTGTCCCTTTGTTTTTTTTCTTAGTTCAACTGTTTTCATATCAAATTTTTAACTTATTTTTGGACAAATTTTGTCTTAATCGGTAATTTATCAGCTGCTTTTTTGAAGGCTTCTCTGGCTACTTCCTCTTTAACTCCTTCTAATTCGAAAATGATGCGACCGGGTCTAATGGGATAAGCGTAGTGATCAACCTTTCCCTTTCCTCCTCCCATTGGAACTTCGGTTCCCTTCCTAGTAATTGGTTTATCTGGAAAGATTCTAATCCAGAGTTTTCCTCCTTTTTTTAAATATCGTAAAATGGCGCGCCTGGCAGCTTCTATCTGACGAGAACTAATCCAACGCGTACCCATACTTTTTAAGCCAAAAGAGCCGAAATCCAATGTGGTTCCTCTCATTGCCCGACCCTTTGACCTTCCCTTGTGCCATTTTCTATGTTTTACTTTTCTGGGCATTAAGATTGCCATGTCTTTTTCTTTGCAAAGTTTAAACTATTAAAGATTTAATGTTTAGATTCATGATTAATCAAATTTTTCGCCTTTATATATCCAGACTTTAATCCCAATTACTCCATATGTACAATTAGCTTCGGCCTGAGCAAAATCAATATCAGCTCTCAGACTCTGGCGGGGTAGTTTTCCTCGTTGTAACCACTCCCTTCGGGCAATTTCTATACCATTTAATCTGCCCGAAATCTGAATTCGGCTAACCTTTTACTNCCTTAGAATACATAACCTTATCCAGAGTTTGTTTTAAAACCCTTCGGTAACGAATTCTTTTTTCGATTTGCTGGGCTATCCATTGGGCAGTGAGGACAGCGGAAGACCAGGGGTCTTTAATTTCTTGAATCTCTAATTTTAATTCTTTTCTTTCTTTACCTTTAAAAATTATTTTTTCTAATTCCTTTTTCAAATCTTCAATTCCCTTTCCTCCGCGACCAATTATAAACCCGGGTCTCAAAGTAGAGATAATCACGTTGGTTTTTCCTGGAAAACGCTCGATTTCAATTCTCCCTATTCCGACTTTCTCCAGTTTTTTCTTTAAAAAATTTCTAATTTTAAAATCTTCCTCTAAGTATTGAGGAGTTTTCTTTTTATAAAACCCTCGAGAATCCCAGTCAGTGATTTTTTTTATTCTAAATATTTTTTGATGTACTTTGTGAGCCATGGTTTTATCCAAATGCTTTTCTTCTAAAAATTCTTTTTATTCCTTTTTCAATTTTTGGCTTTTTACCTATTAATTCTGGTTTAAATTTAGGTTTCTCTATCTTAGCTTCCTTTTCTTTAATTTCTTTTTCCGCCTCCCCGACTTTTTTCTTCTCAATTCTTTGTTCTTTTATTTTTTTTGGTTTTTTGGAAAGCTCATCTAAAATTATTGTAACATGAGAAGTTCTTTTCTGAATCTCAAAAGCCTGTCCCCGAGCTCGAGCACGCCATCTTTTCAATGTTGGTCCCTCATCAACTAAAATTTTTGATATATAGAGATTCGGTTCTTCTAATTGAAAATTATGGGTAGCGGAAGCTATGGCTGATTTTAAAAGCTTCAACAGGGGTTTAGTCGCTTTCTTGCGAGTAAAACTCAAAATGGTTTGAGCTTTCTCAACTGGTTTGCCTCGAATTAAGTCTGCAGCTAATCTTACTTTACGAGGAGCAATCCTTAAATAGCGAAGTTTGACTTTAACCGGCATATTATTCAGTGGCTTTCTTTAATTTTTCGGTCTCTTTTTCTGAGGTCTTAGCCTCAATCTCTCTTTGCATTCTTCCTCCGTGTCTGGCAAACTTTGTGGTCGGAGAAAATTCACCAAGCTTATGACCAACCATGTCTTCGGTCGCTTTGACCGGGATAAATTCTTTTCCATTATACACTCCAAAAGTAAAACCAACCATTTCCGGAGTAATGGTACAAGCTCGAGACCAGGTTTTTATCATCTCACCCGTTCCAGGTTTCTTTCCTTTAATTTGCTTTAATACATTTTCGTCCACATGAGGACCTTTTTTTAAACTTCTTGCCATGGTTTAAAATAATCTTATTTCTTTTTCTTTTTTCTTCTTTGAATTATATATTTATCGGTCCATTTCCTTCTTCTAGTTTTAACTCCCGAGGCGTGCTTTCCCCAAGGAGTCTTTGGGTATTTTAATCCAATTGGGGCTTTCCCCCCACCTCCTCCTCCATGAGGATGATCGGGTGGGCTCATTGCAGAACCTCGAACAGTTGGTCGCCAACCCCTAAGTCGACGAATCCCTGCTTTTCCAATCTTCTCAAAACGATGTCGGGGATGAGAAATCTGGCCAATTGAAGCAAAAGAATCTAGAGGAATTTTTCTAATTTCTCCCGAGGGCATTTCTAAATGACAGTATTTGCCTTCTTTTGCCAAAATAATGGCAGCCGTCCCTGCCCCCCTTACTAACCGTCCTCCTCTACCGGGAATAATTTCGATGTTGTAAACCTGAGTACCAACCAGAAGGTTCTTCAATTTTATTCGATTTCCAGGTTGAATTTTAGTCTCTTCAGAACAGATTACTTCGTCCCCCACCTTTAAATCTTTAGGTGCTAATCGGTATCTTTTCTCTCCATCTTTATATTCTAATAGGGCAATATAGGCAGTTCGATTCGGGTCATATTCCAGGGCAATGACTTTGGCTGGCATATCCATTTTTTCTTGTCCAAAATCAATAATGCGATAGAGTCTTTTCACGCCTCCTCCGCGATGCCGAATAGTAATACGTCCTGCACTTCCTCTGCCTGCCTTTTTTTTCAAAGGTAAAAGCAGCCTCTTTTCAGGTTCCTTTTTAGTTAATCTTGATTTTGTTTTTTTGGTTTTTGCCATTTTCTCTTAAGTTTGTGGATTTGGGTTAAATGTTTTGGGATTATCTGGGAATTAACTCAATTTTTTGTCCCTTTTTTATTTTAACTATGGCTTTTTTATATCCTTTTTTAAAGCCGGAAATTCGACCCAATCTTCTTTGTTTTTTAGGAATGTTAATAATCTGAACTTTTGCTACATTAACATCATAAAGGGTTTCTATTGCTTTTTTGATTTGGTTTTTATTTGCCCGTTGACTAACCTTAAAAATATATTGATTTTGAGAAACCAAATCAGTAGCTTTTTCTGTAATATGAGGTTCTTTTAAAACTCGGTGGGCTAACTTTGATATTTTTGGAGCTTTTTTCTCTTTCTTTTTAACCTTAACCTCGGGTATTTTTTTGACTCCCTCTTTCTCCTTTGGTTTTCTCGCCCTTTTTTTCTTTTTGAAAACATCTAATATCGTCATAAATCAGTGAACAGAAAACAGTAAACAGAGAACAATAATTTTTCAAGCTCTTTATGAAGATGATTTTGTTACTTGTTTCTTGTTTCCTGTCTAATGAATGTTTCTTTTATTACTTTTATTGTCTCTTGGGGCATAATTAAATATTTAAAGGAAAGTAAATCTAAGGCGTTCAGGTTTCTTGCCTCAATGGTTTCAACCTGGGGAAGATTTCTGGTAGCCAAAATTATATTTTTATTAAGCCGGGGTAGAGCCAGGAGAACGCTTCCTTGTTTAAACTTTAAGTTCTTAATAATCTTTGCCATTTCTTTAGTTTTGGGTTTAGCTGTTTCTAATTTATCTAAAATTAAAAGTAATTTATTTTGGGCTTTGGTAGTTAAAACCATAAAAAGGGCTTTCCTTTTCATTTTTCGAGGAATTTTCTTTTTAAACACTCTTTCTTTGGTGGGGCCGAAAGTTATTCCTCCTCCTCGCCAAAGCGGGGAGCGTATGGAACCGTGACGAGCTCGACCAGTGCCTTTCTGGCGCCAAGGTTTTCTTCCTCCACCCGAAACCTCTCCCCTATCTTTAGTATGAGCTATTACTTTCCTTCGATTGGCCATCTGGGAAGTTACTACTTGATGAATCAAATCAGAATTAACTTCTACGCCAAAAATCTCTTTAGCCAATAAAATCTCTCCTGTTTTTTTTCCTTCTTGATTATAAATTGAATATTTCATCTAAGCGAAGGAGTTGATTTTTCTGAACTTATTTCTAATAACGTCCCCTTTCTGCCGGGAACCGCTCCTTTGATTGCCAGTAAATTTTTATCTTTATCAACTTCGACCACCTCTAAATTTTTTACCGTAATCCTTCCTCCACCCATTCTACCTGGCATTTTTTTTCCCTTTATTACTCTCTGAGGAAACATAGAGCCCACTGAACCCGGGGTTCGCAACTCGTGCTTTGTTCCTCGAGTGGCTGGTCGACCAGCAAAATCCCATCTTTTCACAACCCCCTGGAACCCCTTACCCTTAGTAAGACCAGAAATCTTAACAGTATCTCCTTTTTGAAAGGTTGAAACATCAATTTTTTGACCAACTTTAAAGTCCTTAGTTTTGTCTTTAAATTCTTGAAGATATCTAAAAGCCTTACCTTTCATTGTTTTTTTTATCTTTTTTTTCTTTTCGATTTTTTTAAAACCTATCTGAATAGCTTCATATCCGTCTTTCTCTTTGGTTTTGATTTGAGTTACTTCACAGGGACCTGCTTCAATCAAAGTCACGGGTAAAATGTGACCCTTTTCAGCAAAAATCTGACTCATTCCAATTTTTTCTCCTAAAATAAATTTCATAATCGCTATACTAATTTACGAATACATTCTAATGATACAAATATTATTATTTTAACATAAAACTGGGCGCTAGCCCAGTTTTCCTTAGACTAGTTTAATATATTCGTAAAATTATTTTTTTTGAATGTAATTTTTGAGATAAAATTCCATGTTATTATATTCGTAACGTTCGTATCAATTCGTATATTGGTATTGATTTTTACATTTTGATTTCAATACTTACTCCAGTAGGTAAGGTTAAACCCATTAGGGCATCAATTACTTTTGGGGTTGGATTTAAAATATCAATCAATCTTTTATGAATTCTCATTTCAAATTGCTCTCGCGAATCTTTATGAACAAAGCTTGACCTATTCACCGTATATTTGTGAATCTCTGTGGGTAAAGGTACGGGACCTAAAACCTCTACTCCGTAACGGGAAGCGGTCTCCACAATCTGGCGGGCACTATTGTCAATAACCTTGTGGTCGTAAGCTGAAAGTTTAATTCTGATTTTCTGCCCCACCTCTTTTTCTTTCTTTACCTGCTTTGGACTAGCCATCTCTTACTCTTAATCTTATTTTATGATTATTATGATTTGGAAAAATTATATTATTTTATGATTGGATAGAATTATATTATTTTATGATTTTGGTTACTACTCCTGCCCCAACAGTTTTTCCTCCTTCTCTAATAGCGAAACGTTGTTTTTCCTCCAGAGCAATGGGGGCTATTAGTTTCACGGTTAAATTAACAGTATCTCCGGGCATAACCATTTCCGTACCCTCAGGTAGTGTAACATCTCCAGTAACATCAGTGGTTCTGAAATAAAACTGGGGTTTATAACCCTTAAAGAAGGGTGTGTGTCTACCACCTTCTTCTTTGGTTAAAACATAGACCTCGCCAATAAATTCGGTATGAGGAGTAATAGAACCTGGTTTGGCTAACACCTGACCTCTTTGAACGTCTTCTTTTTTAAGCCCTCTTAATAAAACTCCAACATTATCTCCGGCTCTTCCTTCTTCGAGAATTTTTTTGAACATCTCAACACTTACTGCGGTTGTTTTAACCGTGGGTTTAAAACCAATTAATTCTACTTCTTCATTAGCTTTCACTATTCCTCTCTCAATTCTTCCGGTGGCTACTGTTCCACGACCGGCTATTGAGAAAACATCCTCAATTGCCATTAAAAATGGTTTATCCATTTCTCTAACGGGTTCTGGAACATATTCGTCGATAGTTTTGAGCAAATCTAATATTGGTTTTGCATCTTCGTCTTCAATAGATTTTGCTTCCAAGGCTTTCAGGGCAGAGCCCCGAATTATGGGGGTTTTTTCTCCGGGAAATTCATATTTTTTCAAAAGCTCTCTAATTTCTGATTCAACCAAATCAATAATTTCGGGATCATCAACCATATCAACTTTATTCAAAAACACAACCAGAGAAGGTAGGCCCACTTGCCTTGCCAATAAAATATGTTCTCTTGTTTGGGGCATGGGACCGTCGGGAGCAGAAACAACCAAAACAGCTCCATCCATTTGAGCTGCTCCAACAATCATGTTTTTAACATAGTCAGCGTGTCCAGGGCAATCAATAAGGGCATAGTGACGCTTTTCGGTTTCAAATTCCATGTGAGAGACGCTAATAGTGAGACCACGAGCTTTTTCTTCGGGAGCTGCATTAATCTCATCGACCGTCTCCCCGGAACTTCGAAACCCTGCCATTGTTGCTACTTTTAAAATGGCCGCTGAAAGCGAAGTTTTCCCATGGGCAACGTGACCGATGGTTCCGATATTAACGTGGGGTTTTTCCCTTACAAATTTCTCTTTTTCTGCCATATTTTCGAATAACAGGTAACAAGTAACAAGAAACAGAATTTTATATTTTATTTTGTTCCTTGCTCCCTGCCTCCTATTTCTTAATTTATTTAGTTATATTATTATTTTATTTATTTATAAAAGAAATGTCAACAAACTATTTCCTTTTTCCAACAATAATTTCTTGAGCAATGTTTTCGGGAACTTCTTCGTAACGATGAAATTCCATGGTAAAGGTACCTCTGCCTTCAGTTAAGCTTCTCAGGGCTGTCGCATAACCAAACATTTCGGCCAAGGGTGCTTGAGCCTCAATTAGTTTGGAACGTAACCTATCTTTAGTTTCTTCTATCTTTCCCCTTCTGGCAGCAAGGTCGGAAATTGTATCTCCAAAAAACTCTGAGGGAATAATCACCTCTAATCTCATTATTGGTTCTAAGAGAATAGGCTTGGCTCTTTTAACGGCTTCTTGGAGGGCAATGGAACCGGCAATCTTAAAAGCAATTTCTGAAGAATCGACCTCGTGGAATGAACCATCATAAAGGGTAGTTGAGAGGTCTACTATGGGGTAACCTGCTACCACTCCCTTTTCTACAGCTTCTTTAACTCCTTTTTCAACTGCCGGAATAAATTCTCTAGGAATAACTCCTCCCTTTATTTCATTAATAAACTCAAATCCCTCTCCTCTTTCTTTTGGCTCTACCCTTAAGAAAACATGTCCGTATTGACCCCGACCCCCGGATTGACGAATATATTTTCCTTCAGCTTCGGCTTGAGCTTTTATTGTTTCTTTATAAGCCACCTGAGGTCTACCAACATTACCCTCGATCTTAAATTCTCGACGCATTCTGTCGGTAATAATATCAAGGTGCAATTCTCCCATGCCAGAAATAATTGTCTCTCCGGTTTCCGGGTCTCCTTTAACTTGAAAAGTTGGGTCTTCTTCAGCCAACTTTTTTAAAGCAGTTGCCATTTTTTCTTGGTCAACCTTGGTTTTGGGCTCAATTCGAATAGAGATAACAGGCTCAGGAAAAACAATTTTTTCTAAAACTATAGGTTGGGCCTCATCGCATAAAGTATGACCTGTACTGGTTGACTTCAATCCTATGGTAGCTGCAATATCTCCAGCAAAAATCTCTGATACTTCTTCTCGTTGATTAGCGTGCATTCTTAAAATTCGACCGATTCTTTCTTTTTCTCCGGTAGTTGAGTTTAACAGATAAGAACCTCTTGTCAAGGAACCTGAGTAGACTCGAAAATAGGTTAAAGTTCCCACATAGGGGTCAGTGGCTATTTTAAAGGCCAGGGCCGCAAAGGGTTCTGTATCTGAGGGCTTTCGTTCGATTATCTCTCCGGTTTTGGGATCAGTTCCTTTAACTGAGGGCAGGTCAATTGGGCTGGGTAAATAATAAACTATTGCATCAAGTAGGAGTTGAATGCCTTTATTTCTAAGGGATGCTCCACAAAGAACCGGAATTAATTTATAGCTAACGGTTGCTTTTCTTAAGACCCTTCTTAGGTCTTTAATCGAAATTTCTTCTTTAGCCAAATATTTTTCTAAAAGACCGGCATCTTCTGCTACTATTTTTTCAACCAATTTTTCTCTCCATTCCTGAGATTGCTTTTTTAAGACAGGTGGGATTTCTTCAATTGTAACCTGTTCACCTAAATCACCCTCAAACCTCAAAGCTTTCATTGTTAATAAATCAATCACTCCTTCAAATTTATCCTCACTTCCTATTGGAAGCTGAACAGCAACTGCATTAGGAGATAGTTTTTTCCATATGGACTCTAGGCTGTCTTTAAAGGAGGCGCCAGTTCTGTCCATTTTATTTATAAAACAAACTCGGGGAACAGAAAATCTATCTGCTTGCCGCCAAACTGTTTCAGATTGGGGTTCTACTCCGGCAACTCCATCAAAAACCACCACTGCCCCATCTAAAACCCTCAAAGATCTTTGAACCTCAGCTGTAAAATCAATATGGCCTGGGGTATCAATAATATTGATACGGTATTCGTTTTCTTTTTTCTTTTCTGTTCCCAGGGGCGTCCAAAAACAAGTGACGGCAGCTGCTGTAATGGTAATTCCCCTTTCTCTCTCTTGTTCCATCCAGTCGGTAACTGTTGTTCCTTCATCAATATCTCCTACTTTGTAGGTTATACCACTGTAAAACAAAACTCGCTCGGTAGTGGTTGTCTTCCCGGCGTCAATATGAGCAATTATTCCGATATCTCTATATCTTTCAATTGGATAGGCTCTGGCCATAAAAGATAAAATTCCAAGGACCGAGCACCAAATTTCAAACAAGCACCAATGTCCAAAATTCAAATAATCAAAACAGTTTCGGTCATTTAGTAATTGGAATTTATGATTTATTTGTTATTTTGAATTTTTGATTTGGAATTTTTATATTACCAGGCGAAGTGAGCAAAAGCACGATTAGCTTCTGCCATCTTGTGAACATTTTCTTTCTTTTTAATAACTGCTCCCCTGTTTTCAGCAGTTTCAAGTAATTCTTCGGCTAACCTTTCTTTCATGGGCTTTCCTTTTCTTGCTTTCGCTACCTGAATTATCCAGCGCATAGCTAAAGCCATCTTTCTGTCTCCCCTTACTTCTACGGGAACCTGATAGGTAGCCCCCCCAATCCTTTTCGGTCTTACCTCAATCAGTGGGGAAGCATTAGTTAGGGCTTGATTAAAAACCTCAAGGGGTTCTTTTTTGGTTTTCTCTCGGATTTTCTCAAAAGCCCCGTAAACAATCTTCCGGGCAATTGTTTTTTTCCCTTTTTTCATTATCCGATTTATAAATTTGGCAACCTGAACATTGTTATAAACAGGGTCAGGAATTGCGTCTCTTTTTTTTATTCTTCTTCTTCTAGCCATAAATATAATAGATTAAATCGTTCGCTTTTAGCCTGCTCTCCATACGAAACCTTAGGTTTCGTCTTTGGTGAAATTGGGATTAAGATTTTTCTCTCTTGGCTCCGTATTTGGAACGACTCGTTTTTCTACCCTCTACTCCGGTAGTGTCATAAACACCCCTTACAATATGATATCTTACTCCGGGTAAATCCTTTACTCTCCCTCCTCGAACTAAAATTATTGAGTTTTCTTGGAGACCGTGTCCCTCTCCCGGAATGTAAGCAGTGATTTCCCTTCCGTTACTCAGTCTAACCCTGGCTACTTTTCTTAGGGCGGAGTGGGGTTTTTTGGGAGTAGTAGTGAAAACCTTAAGACAAACTCCCCTCTTGAATGGAGATTCATATTTTATGGGTCTATTCTTTAAAACATTAAAACCAAAATCTAAAGCCGGCGTTTTCACGCGCCTTTTTCTCTTTTTCCTCCCTTTTCTAATTAATTGTTTAATTGTAGGCATATTATATAGTAAATAAAATTATCACAGAAGAAGCTCATTGTCAACGAATTATAAAACAAAAGGATAGCCAACCGTTAAATAATAAAAAAGTTTTGCGATATAAAAAAGCCAATCAAGACCAAAAAGTATAAATAAGATAAATAACAAAAAAGAATATTGCTGAAAGATTATTTTAATCTCGGCAAGTCTTTTTGGCAAAAAAGAGAAAAGAAGATGAGCGCCGTCTAAAGGAGGGATCGGAACAAGATTAAATAATCCCCAGAGAAAATTGTAAATTACAATAATGCTAAAAAATTTCAACATTGAGAAAGGAAGTGGTAAAAATCTAATTGGTAACCCAAAAGATAGGGCTATGACAAAATTGGTCGCGGGTCCCGCAATCGCCACTTTTAACTTACCCCATTTTTGATCCCGAAAATTATAAGGATTAATGGGAACGGGCTTTGCCCAGCCGAAAATAGGACCCTTACCCTCGGTAAAGAAAAGCAAAAATAAGGGCAAAACAACCGAACCTACGGGGTCTAAATGCTTTAGAGGATTTAAACTTAAACGACCTGCGTACTTGGCAGTGGGGTCTCCTAAATAATAGGCGACGCTACCATGAGCAATTTCATGGATAATAATAGAAAAAAGTAAAACAATTAAAGAAAAAATAGTAATAATCATATTACATTAATTATATATTATCTCTTGCTAATTTTAAAAAACCTTATAAAATTAGATATTATGGCAAAAAAATGTCAAATTTGTGGTAAAACAGGAGCTTTGGCTCGAAGATTAAGAAAACTTCGAGGGAAATATAATCCGACTATAAAAAGAAGGCAAAAACCCAATTTGCATCGGGTTGAAATTCCTCAACAGATAAAAAAAGCAAAGTTTAAGAAATTTGCCGGCCAGAAAGTTTTGGCCTGCGCGAAATGTATCAAAACCTTAGGAAAGAGAAAATAATGCGGAGTGTAGTACAACGGTAGTATACACCCTTGGGGTGGGTGCGACCCGGGTTCGACTCCCGGCACTCCGACTAATAAAAAGGTCCTGCCTACTTCTAGTGAATCTCTGGAAAACATTCGCAGGTGGGTATCCAAGGTGTAGCCCACAGGCTACACTCATATCGGATTCCCATTGAAAACTTTTGTCCCAGAATCTAGCTAGAAGTCCAGCAGGACCATTTTAATTTTAGCAAACCTGCTTTTTATGTCAAGCAGGTCTTAATTTTAAAGATTTAACACTTCAGCCATTTGTTTAATCAGGGAAACGGCTACCGGTGAGGGCAATAAACTGTGAGAGGGAATTCCTTCATCATCAAGAATCTCCCAGGGTTTTTCAATGACCCTAACCCGATTCTCCCCCCCAATCCATTCGTAATGATATTCTGGAGTGATTTCATAGCTATCAACATATTTGGAGTTTTCTGTTATAGGTATTGAGTTTCGTAAAAAAATTTTTGGGATTCCGTAAAGAGAAATTGCTTGTTTTGTCAATTTTTCATCCATCTCCAACCTTTCCCTGATTGGTTCTATTCCAAACTTGTCTCCTTCTTTTCGAGTCATTTTTACTTCTTTGCAATTTGGATTATCACAAAGAAGATAAAACTCTCCTGATTTCTTTTCATAATGTACTTTTTTAGTAGGAAAAAGTTTTAAATTTCTTGAGGTTTGACAGATTGGACAAACCCTGCGGTTTTTTATTCTTTCGTCAATCACAGACTCTGGAACATCAATTAAAATAAAAATGTCAGGGTCATCTCGATAACCAATTAGATCTCTAAAAAATAAAGAAAAAGATATTTGATCTAAATCTCGGGGGAAACCATCAATAAAAAGAGATTTTTTTTCTCGCCTCGCTATCTCTCTTTTAACCAAAGCTAAAATCGCTTCGGTTGGTAAAAGGGTCTTTGTGCTCCTTTTCTCTAAAGCAGAAATTACTTCTTCAAGAGAAATCCAACCCCGATAATCTCTTTGTAAAAAAGAGAGTAATTCCTTTCTCTGTCTTGCATCGGCAAGTTCTTTATCGATATCCCTTACCATATCACCAATGGAAAGGTGAAAAATTCGTTCTGGATTAACCACCTCGGCAAACATTTGAGAGTAAGTGCCCTTGCCCGAACTCTTTTTCCCCAGCAAATAAGCAACAAAGCTATTTTCTTTTAAATATTCTCTTAGTTTTTCGATTTCAGGCCCTGCCTTAAATTTAAAGTAAGCCTGGCGTTCTTGCGGGTCAATTAAATTAAAGCGACGGGTCTCGCCTTTAATCTTAGTTTTAAAAATTGGAAATTTAATGTCTTTCATTTTTGATGTTAATGTTTAAGGTTTTGCCATCAGAAAACATCTTAATATCTCCGTTAAGGTCGGTTCTTAGAACTTTTATATCATATTTATTAAGCGTTGCAAGGGTTTCAGCGTGGGGATGACCATAAGAATTTCCTCTACCCACTGAAATAACGGCAATTTCAGGCAAAACCCCTTCCAAAAAATCTTCTGAGGTTGAGGTCTTACTGCCATGGTGCCCAATCTTAAGAACATTAGAACCAAGGGCAATTCCCTTTCCTAAAAGTTTCTTTTCTATAGACTTATAAATATCGCCAGTAAATAAAAAAGACTGTCCATTAAAAATCAACCTGAGCACAATAGAAGTATTGTTGCTATTTTCAAGTTCTTGTCCTTCGGGGCTCTCAAGAGGATTTAAAACATAAAAAACCTGCTGGTCAGGAAACCTTCCTGACCAACTAATTTTTTGTCCGGCTTTAGCAATATGAATTTGGGTTTTTTCTTTTTCTTGCTCTTCTTTAATTGTCTTTTCCCACTCTTTAAACTCTCCCGTGTTTCTTAAAACCCCTGTCCATAAAATTTTTTCTACCTTATATCTTTTCAGAACTTCAATTAAACCTGCCATATGGTCATGTTCGGGATGGGTCAAGACTATCAAATCTAAGGTTCTATCATAAAAAGGCATTTCCTGCCCCAACTTTTCTAAAATAGCGGAGGTCGGGCCTCCGTCGATTAAAATTTGATGACCCTGTCCTGTCTCAATAAAAATAGCGTCTCCCTGACCTACATCAAAAAAAATAACCTGAAAAAATTGTTTTTGAAATAAATCATAAACAATCAGCCAGGCTAAAATGTTCGCTCCTAATAAAAAACTAAAGAACAGGTAAATAAAAGTTCTTTTCTTTCTTTCCATTAATTAAAATAAATAACCCAAAACCACCTACGCCAATCAGGAAAATGGTCAAAATTATTAAATAAAAAGCGGCTTTGGGTTAAATAAGGTTTTTGGGTATTTAGTTTGATTGCTCTAACTAAGCCTTCCCTAAAATCCTAAACATCTTGGTTCCGCACTTCGGACAGGTACCTGATAGGGCCTTTCTCTTTGTTCCGCCTTTTCCCTTCATCACTACCTCTTTTGCGTTTTCCATTTCTCTCTTGGCCCTACATTTTACACAATAAGCTTGAGCCATAAAAATTTAAAAAAAATCATTAAGTTTTCAAACCGACCTTTGAATTCAATTAACTGATTATATCATTTTAAGTTAATTGAAGCAAAAATGTTAGTCAAGGCAAGGTGGGATAATTTCAACAATCTTCTCCAGTGCTTCTTTTTCTACCTAAACCCTTATTTTTTCTTTAAAGTTCCTGACTTTCTTTTTTTTCACTTTGGCTTCTTGGTTTAATTTGTTTAATTCTTTTAATAAACCATCAAGATTAAGCCCGTACATTTTCCCCACCTGACCAATTCGCAGGGTTGTCATTTCATAACTTGCAAAAGGACACCCCAAACAGGGCACATTGTATTTTGCCAATATTTTTTCAGTTCCCGGTAATTCTAAAATTTCCGCCAGAGTGCTGTCTTTGCTAACCTTCTTTACCATTTTGAAATTAATAGAAAATTAGGTTGCTAACCACCCTCCATCAATTATCACTGTCGAACCGGTTATGTAGGAACTAGCATCTGAAGCTAAAAATAAAACTAAATTAGAAACTTCTTCTGGTTTGCCAATTCGATGAAGAGGAATCCTAGCTAGGGTGGCTTCCATGGTTTTGGGGTCTCCCCCCTGGCTCATTGGGGTATCTATAGCTCCAGGAGCAATAGCATTAACCCTGATATTAAAGGGAGCTAGCTCCAAAGCCATGGCTTCTGTCATTGCTACAATTGCTCCCTTTGAAGCACAATAATGAGAAATTGCCGGAAACCCCACTCCCGTTTGTCCCATACCTATTGAAGCTATATTCACGATTGTGCCTGATTTTTGCTTTATCATTTCTTTGACTGCAGCTTGAGCACAACGGAAATAACCAAGTAAATTAACATTCAAAATCTTATTCCAGTCTTCCTCGGTGAGTTCCATAAAGGGCTTAAATTGTAAAATTCCGGCATTATTAACCAAAACATCTATCTTACCAAACTCTTTTACTGCTTTTTTCACCATCTCGTCTACCTCTTCTCTTTTAGTCACATCACATTTTACTGCTATTGCGTTTCCGCCTTGAGCTTTAATTTCTTCCACTACTTTCTGACATTCTTCCAAAGAAATATCAGAAACCACTACTTTGGCTCCAGCCTTAGCTAAGATAAGGGCGTGGGTTCTTCCCATTCCCCTTCTCGCTCCAGTAATAATAGCCACCTTGTCTTTTAATTCAAACATAGGGTTAGAATCTAGAAACTAGAAAATAGAATCTAGAAGTTTACTTTTAAAAATCGACCTTTCCCCACTATGAAGGAAGTCTTCCCGCACAGACTTCTGCTAAGCGAACATTAAAATTTCTGGTTTAAAGATTAATAAAATTCCCAAAACAAGTATTAATAATCCCCCAATGAAAGTGGCCCAATAATTATATTTTTCAGTAAAACCAATTTTGCTTAAAGTTATCATTGCCAGGGAAAAGATAATCAAATCATCTAGCATAAAAACAAAAGTATAAAGCAAAAGGTAGAAATGATAGGTAAGTTTAGGGGGCTGATTCATGGCTAAAATACGGGTAAAGATAGCTGGTAAACCAGCGGAACAGAAAAATTCAACTAAATTTACTCCCAGAGCTAAAATTATTACTCCAACCAAAATACCAAAAGTAAGGGGAGAATTAGCTATTTTGTGAGCCTGTTTTTCTAAGCCATTTTTAAGTTTTGTTTGGAAACCCCCCTCTTCATTAATTACCTTACAAACCCCGGGCTTAAAAGTTAAGAAATTTTTAATTTGCCAGATTCCAAATCCGAAGGCAAAAATTCCAATCAGGATTCGGGTTAAATTAACATAAGATATTACCAGAAATAAATTCAGCCAAGCACTTAAGATTAAATAATAAACAACACCAGAGACCAAGAGAAAGGTGCCTCCAATTAACCACATCCTTTTTCGGGAACGAGTGTTAAGCAAAATCGCGATTAAAAATAACAAAACCCACATTGCACAGGGATTAAGTCCATCTAACGCTCCAAAAGTAATGGCCAGGGTTGCCAAAGACATTTGAGAAACATCAATTTCGCCCAAAAGAGGAATTTTAATTTTCTGAGGAGTGGGTGTTTCAATCATTAAACATTCTTTGATACAACTTTCAATTTCTCTGCCAATTTCTTCGCTAAAACCGATGAAATACTTATTAGGAGTAAAAGTAACTGGCACGTAGCCCCTCTCTCTTTCTGGAACCTGATATTTATCATAAAAATTCTTGAGAATTCCCTGGTTCCCTTTATTGTAAATTATTTCATACTCTCTAATATCAAGCTCCGGGTATCTTGCTTTTAGTGTTGCTAAAAATTCTTTCTCTGTAGTACAATGGGGGCAAATAGCACTATAGAAAAAATCAATTTGAAGTTCTTTAGTCTGGGCAAGGGTAAAATCAAAAATTCCCAATACTAAAATTAGCACTAAAATTGTGAAGATGGACTTTTTAATCATATCTTTCTTATTTTAATTAATTTTTTCATAAAGGCAAATTATTCCTCCTCCCAAAATCTCTTGACCCCGGCTTGTCTTCTTTAAAACTGGGTTAGGTGAATAAAAAACTACGGACTGACCGGGAGTGATGGCTCTTTGGGGCACTTTAAATTTTAAACTATAAACTTTAGACCCGGGAAAGCGTGTAATTGTTGCCAGGGCTGGTTGGTGGCGATAGCGAATTTTTGCTTTAATTTTTAAAGGTAATTTGGGCTCTTTACCAGAAATCCAATTAATATTTTTAGCAGATAATTCTTTCTTGTACAAATCTTTTTTGTTTTTCGTAACTACCAAATTATTTTTTTTAAAATCTTTATCTAAAACATAAAGGGGACCGCCTGAAAGCCTTATGCCCCTTCTTTGACCAATGGTATAAAACCATAAACCCTGGTGTTGACCAATTATCTTCCCCTCTTTGGTAATAATTTTACCAGGTTTTAGTTTAAGTTTTTTAGCTAAAAACTCATTAACAGTTTTGGGAATAAAGCAAATTTCCTGAGATTCTGAAAGATTCAAAACTGGTAATTTAAATTTTTTTGCCATTTCTCTTACCTCCTTTTTGGTATAATTTCCCACGGGAAATAAAATTTTCTTGAGCTGAATTTGGTTAAGCATCCAAAGAAAATAAGATTGATCTTTTTGTTTATCTTTCCCTATCAACAACTTATATTCTATTTTCTGTTTCCTGTTTTCTGTTTCCAGTTTCCTGACATAATGTCCCGTTGCCAAGTAATCTACTCCTAAGCTGCGGGCTTTTTTGAGCAGGAGTCCCAATTTAATTTTCTTATTACAAATCACACAGGGATTGGGAGTTTGACCAGCTTTCTGCTCGTTCAAAAAATAATCAATAATTTCTTTTTTAAATTCTTTTTTGCAATCTAAGCTTAAAAGGGGAATTTTCAAAGTTTGAGCCACCTTTTTAACACTTTTTCCTCTTTCTTTAAAAGAAGGTAAATCAGCCAGTTCCATAAAAACCCCAATAACACCAAAACCTGCCCTTTTTAAAAGAGCTGCTGCAACCGAACTATCTACTCCTCCTGACATAGCTACTAAGACTTTTTTTGCTTTCTTTATCATGTTTTTAGAAATCCAGTAACCATTAAATCTATTGCCTCTTTTTCTGTTAACCCTCTCATTCTTAAATACCCCAGCGCCTCCTCGTCAATCTTTCCAATGGAGGCTTCGTGGGTAATTTGAGCCTCTTTGTGCTCACAAAACAGTTCGGGAATTAAAGAAATTTTAGAGCCTTTATCAATTAATAGACCCTGACAATCTAAATGCCCTCTTCCCGGAGCTCTGGCAAAAATTGCAGTTTTGGCCCTTATTTGGCTATTTTCCTTTCCAACTAATCTTAATTTAATAATTCCTCGGGAATTTTTTCCCTTAAGAAAAACAGTGTCTTTAAGTTCTATCTTGGAATTTAGGGCTGAGATTATAAAGTTTAGATTAGAAGAGGATTCCTTATTATTATAAATTGTGGTTTTTAAATTAAGAGTCTTGGGCGAAAAAAGGCTTTTATAATTATAAATTAGATGAGAATTTTCTTTGAGAATAAATTCATAATCAGGACTAACTAAATCTTTCTTTCCCCATTTGTGGAAGTGATTGTATTCTAAATAGCTATTTTCTTTAAGAATGAGTTTTCCCTTAGCCTTATGGGTTCCGCACAATTGATTTTGAGTTGCGTTGCAAAGCACATTTGCTCTTGTCTTAATACCCTTTTCAATCACTAAGAGATTTGTTAGATTTTGGAAAATTTTGGGGGAGGCTATACTAATACAAGTTGTCAGAGGAAAATCAATCTGTTTTCTTACCCAAACAAAATAACCTTCTTTTGGTTCTTTTTCGAAAAACTTCCTTGTCCACTTTAATTCTTGCCAAGCCTTAGGACTGGATAAAACAGTAATTCCCCTTACCTCTAAAATATTTTTTATTTTGTGATTAACCTGCCAAAAATGGACATTCTCTACATTTTTCGTAACCATATTTTTTAATGGTTTTTAAAACCTTTTTATAATCTTTTTCCTGGCAAATAATTTCGCCGTTTATCATTACGTTGACGAAGTCTGGTTTCAAATAACCCAAAATTTGACCCCAGTGAGTAATTATTAAAACAGAAACTTTTTTATCAACCAGTTCCTTTTTTATGGTTTCAGCCACCATTTCCACTTTTTTTATATCTAGCCCAGAATCGATTTCATCCAAGATTACAAGTTTTGGTTTTAAAGATAAAACCTGGATTAACTCTGAAACCTTCTTTTCCCCACCTGAAAAATCTAAATTTATCTCTCTTTCTAAAAGTTCTTTTCCTTCTTTAATTTTTATTTTTTTTCGAGAGATTTTTCCTAATAATTGAGAAAGTTTTACTCCTTTGATTGCAGGGGGAGATTGCCAGACTAGAGTTATTCCCAAATCAACTCTTTTTTCTGGGGGGAAGTTAGTAATTTTTTCTCCTTCAAAAAAAATTTTTCCCTTTATTATTTTGTATTTAGGGTTGCCCAGAATGGCGTGGGCCAGGGTACTTTTTCCTGAGGCATTGGGACCCAGAATAGCTCGAACCTCTCCTCTTTCCATCTGAAAGTTAATTCCTTTTAATATCTCTTTTTCGTTGCCTTTTACGATTAAGTTTTGAATTTTTAGCAAAAATTTATTCATTGTTTTTTAGATTAAATCAGCTAAGGTTATGGAGTCTAAAGTAGAATTAAGAGAGGTTTGGATTTTTTTCCAGACTCGCCGAGTTTGACACTTACCTTGTCTGGGGCAACTGTATCTCCTTTTTTTGTCTTTAATCAAACATTTTACCGGAGCTAAGGAACCTTCCAGTGCTTTTATTATTTCTCCTACCTTAATTTCCTTGGGTTCCAGGGCTAAAAAGTATCCGCCACCTATTCCTCTTTTGGCCTGGAGAAAACCTGCCCCTTCTAAGTCAGAGATGATTTTTTCTAAATAATTAAATGGGATCCCCTCTTTTTCTGAAATTATTTTAAGAGGAGATATCTTGTTTTGAGCTTTTGCTAAATAAACCATTGCTCTTAATCCATATTGTGATTTAGTAGTAAATTTCATACCAAAGAATCAAAAAACCGACTATTTTAGTCGGTTTTTAGTATATCAATACCAAAACTTGGTGTCAATATTGTTTTTTATCTTATTTCTTCAATATCCTTCAACTCTTCTCTTATAACTCTTTCTATATCATACAGGTCTTTCAAGAGGCGTCTTTCCATTTCTTTTTCTTTACCGGTTAGTTCTCGCTGAGATTTTGCTTCTTTTAACATCTCAAGTTGCGCTTGAATGTCTTCTCTAAGTTCTTGATACTCTTTATAAAATTTCTTTTTTAAGTCTTTGCTCTCCCTGTCTATAGCTCTTTTAGTTCTTTGCATTCTCCAGATAAGATAAATTACTATTGCCAATCCTACAAAGAAGAGGAAGATAAACAACAGAGTAATAGTTTCATAACTTATTATCCAGGGCCCAAGGGTAATTCCTTTCAAGATAACCCTGACAACACATCCTTCAGAAGGATTACTTGTTGCCCCTCTTGAATCTTGGGCTCGGGCTAAAATTTTATATATACCGGATTTGAAAAGCCCGCTTTCTGTTAAAGACCAGTTTCCTTTCTCATCGCTGAAAACCTCCCATTTTTTTACCAATATCTCGTCCTTTTTAAAAAAGAGTAAAATCTTTACATTGGGCAGGGCACTTCCTTCAATCAAAAGGAGCTCTTCTCCTGCTAAAAAGACATCTTGACAAACAGTAATTTCTGGCACCCCAATTGACTCTATCTTGACTTCAGAGATACTAAGGGTTTTATTTCCTGCCCTATCTACTGCTTTTATTTCTAAGCTATGAG
>Ga0111217_112_pt1 | contig 44068 bp, 50 predicted proteins | sample DeeMarSWOR152_54_FD_80248 | JGI IMG/M metagenome (GOLD analysis project Ga0111217, IMG submission 80248) | Parcubacteria bacterium DG_74_3 | reverse complement strand
AGGGATTAGGAATATAGGTATTAATACCGATATTAGAAGCAAGATAGGAAGAAAGTTCGGGTATTAAGCTTGAACCTCCGCAGAGTAAAATCTTTTTTATTTTTCTTCCACTTTTCTCTTCATAAAAACTAATAAAAGTTTTGATTTCATTTAAAATATCCTGAAGAAAACCTTGTAAAATAAGCATTATCTTTCCCTCTCTCTTTTTTGGATTAAGACCACAATTTCTTTTTAACCCTTCAGCCTTTTCTAAAGATATCTTCAATTTCTCTGAAATAACTCGAGTAAAATCATTACCAGCAATTGGGACAATCGCACTTACCCTGATTAATTCTTCATCAAAAATAGTCAAAACTGTTGTTGTTGTTCCAATGTCTGCAATGAGTACCCCTCCATCTTTAATCATTTCAGCCCCAAAGGCTCGAGTTAAGCTGGCTGATTCTATATCGAAAGCCAGGGGACTCAGTCCCGCATCTTTCAAAACCCCAAGGTATTCATTAACCGTTTCTCTTAATGTTCCCACATATAGAACCTCTTGCCAGTCTTTTTCTTTTTTCGCTATCTGGAAGTCAAAATACAGGTCTTCAGGAGCCAGGGGAATTGTTTTTAAGGCTTCGCTTTCTATGGCACTATATAATTCTTTACCCACAAGATTTGCTGGTAATTTTGAAATATGGAAAAAAGTTTTTGATTCTGGCAAAGAAACAATTACCTGATTTATTTTTAATTTTCTGGGTACGGTATTCCCTATGAGCTTTTTGATTTTTTCTTTTAATTTTTCTTTATTTAGAATCTTTCCGTCTTCTACAATTCCCTTTTCTAACTCAACTCGACCATAAGCTCCCAAATAAATTTTTCCCAGCTTTTTTTCAAGCTCCAGTGCCTCAATTGAATAATCGCTTATGTCTAATCCAAATGCCGGTTTTTTAAATAAGTTGAGCATAGTTTAAAAATCAGCAACTTGTTGCCAAGATTTTATTTCCATATCAGGATTTATTTTACCTATTTCAATTTTAATTTTCCGAGTTTGATTAAAAGTGACTCCAGAAACTTTTATCACGCGATTTTTTTTCCCGCTTCCCTCCAGAGGTTCAATGGTGCATTTTCCATTATCAAAATTTAAAATTTCGTTTCCAGAATAATTTAAATCATTTTTTAATTTCATGAGGGCATCTTCAGCGCAAGCAGTGGTTAAATAAAAAGCTTCCCAGGCCTGATTTTCTTGTAAACCCATATTAGATTCACCGATGCTAAGCAAACTGCTGCTGGTGGCTATCAATAAAGTAAGGGCAGAAACTATAAGTATTGATACTAGAGCAATATAACCATTCCTATTTGCGCAAGGAAATGGTATTTTCTGTTTCAAAAGATACTTCATATTGCTTAAGATTGTTGGGGTTAACGTGTTCAATGGTCATTTGAATTTTAATAGTTCCGGGAGTATCAACATAAGAAACATTAGTAAATTGAAGATTGGTAACTCTTACGCGATCATTGGTTAACTCATAGGGACCGCTTCTCTTTTGAGTAATCATTAACTTTCCGCCTACTACTTCAAATAGAGTTGGATTTAAGCTAGAATCTTGCATTGCCAAAGAAAGAATGATATCTGAATTACCCGGTGTGGGATTATTAATGCCCGAAGCACCCAAAATAGCTTCTGTTATCTTTTCTGTTGCTAATCGACTGTTTTGCTGAACCTCTCTCATGGCTTGAGATTTGATATTTCCATAAATAATTTCCCATCCAAAGTTAAAAGCTACAATCAAAACCCCTGCTACAATGGTTATATAAATTATAAGTTCAATTAAAGTAAAACCTCGATTCATATTATTTGCAACAGCAAACCTTATTAACAGTGCAATCATATTCTCCTAAGTCACCTAATTCATTTTCATCGGGGCAAGCAGCTGGAAGCTTACAACTCCCTCCGGCATAGTCCTTCCATTGACAGCCAATATCGCAGCTTTCAGCAGCCGCAGTAGCTTTCCAATTGGTCAGATAAGTAATAAGGCTAACTTCTTGTGAACGAGCTTCGGTTAATTTCCAGATTATTTGAGAAGTAATTTTTTTTCTGTTAGCATCTATTTCTTCCACAATAATTTTTCTTACCCCATCTCTAAGTTGAGAACTAACTTCTTCTTGATTTCCTTGAAATACCCAATTGCCACCCAAAATTGCTAAACCATACTCACCATTTGTTAAATTCTGCCAATTACTGTCTCGAATAGACCTAACAGCTTCCATTCCCTCTTTAGCTAAAAAAGTGGCTATCATTTTCTCTCTACCTACCCTATCAGATAAATAAACTTCTAATATTAAAGAGCTAATAGCTGAAACTGCTAAAACAAAGATGCCCATTGCAATTAATAGCTCTACTAGAGATTGTCCTGCCTCATGCTTCATACCTCAAAATTAATAATTGACCCTCCCCGCTTCATTAATATTTATAATTTCAGAGCGATTATCAATGATTAAGAAAATATTTCCTGTATTAGATGGAATGCCTTTTAATTTAGTAAAGACCACCTCTGTCAGTCCACCGACTGAAAGGTTATCTGGCAACTCGAAAACTTCGTCCCAAACATTATCTCTGGTATTATAAGAATTTCCCTTGAATAAAACATATTTCTTGCTGTCGTTGGAAATATAAACACCAAAAGAAGAATCTGCTTCCACCGACATTGATTTAAGTTGCGCCCTCCTTAAAGCCTGAACAATGCCATTTTCATAAACATCAAGCTGTCTTGTCTTGTAAAAATTCATAGCAAGGGGTAAAGATACAACTATTAAAAGAGCCAAAATACCAATTACCAGCATTAGCTCTACTAGAGTAAATCCTTTGATTTCAATTCTCAAGGGGTTGTGGTTCTCGCCGAAAGCGAGTTTTTCATAAATGTAAACCGCGGGTGATTTCATAAATAGGGGTAATAATCGCTAAGGCTATAAATCCCACCACTAATCCAATAATCAATAATAAAATGGGTTCCAGAATCGTGGATAGACTTTTGGTAGACCTATCAAGCTCTCCTTCGTAAAAATTACCCACGTATATTAGAGTTTCTTCTAAATTACCGGTTTTTTCTCCCACCCCAACCATTCTCGAAACCATTGAAGGAAAAATTTTCTCTTTTTTCTTTAAGTAATCAGATATTGATTTACCCCTTTTGATTTCTTCCGCCACTCCTTCTAATTCTCTTTGATAAAGCAGGTTTCCTAAAGTGGTTTGGGTTATATTCAGAGCGCTAACTACCGGTACCCCACTTTTTAAAAGAACTCCCAGAGTTCGGCTAAAATGGGCAAGATTAATATCTTTGGTCATTGAACCAATAATGGGAAGTTTTAAAGTAAATTTATGAATTAAGAATTTTACTGGTTTAACTCGAGAAAGTAAGTTTAGAATTACCACCAGGGCTACAATACCAATTAAGATAAATAGACCGTAATTCTGAATGTTTTCTGTAAACCAAATCAATACCCTGGTGGCTAGGGGAAGCGGGATATCAAAGGCTTTAAAAATAGGAATTATTTTTGGTAAAACAAAAAAAATAATCCCAGCACTTAAAACAATTATGGAGATTAAAATAATTGATGGATAAACCATGGCAGCTTTTACTTTGTTTCTCAGTTGATAGCTTTTTTCCAGTTGTAAAGAGAGACGCTCTAAATTTTCCTCTAAGGTCCCTGATTCCTCTCCCACCTTAATTATATTTACATACAAAGTATTAAATACTTGGGGATGACGAGCGAGACTATCAGCTAAAGAATGACCGCTGTTAATACTTCTTATAATCTCATCTAAGATTTTTTTAAATTTTCTACTCCTTGTTTGTTCTCTTATTGTAGCTATCGATTCTCCAAGGGGTAAGCCAACCTTAATCATTAAAGCTAAATGTTGGGCAAAAAGAACTTTATCTAAAAAAGGAATTCCTTCAAAAAAAGGAATTACAAATCCCATTTTTCCCCTTCTCTCAACCGGCCTGATAGATAGTAAAATTAAATCTCTGGCTAATAATATCTTCTTAGCTTCTAAAGAATTTGGGGCTTCCACAATACCGGTTTCTGCTTTCCCGATTTTAGTTCTGGCAATATAAGTAAATTTCATTTTCTTTTTCTTTTTCTTCCTACTAAGTGTTCTTTTATTAACTCTGGTAATTGATTTATTGAAAAGTCTGTTTTGACTAAATAGGCAGCTGCCCCCAAGTCCAATCCCCTCTTTATATCAGACTCTTGCCCCAAATTGGTAAGAATAACAACTGGGATATTCTTGGTCTTCGGATTGAGCTTTATCTCACTTAAAATCTCAAAACCGCTCTTTCGGGGCAAAACTAAATCCAAAAGTACTAAATCTGGTTTTTCCATTAAAACTTTATTTAAACCCTCTTCACTAGAAATAGCCTCGACTACTTCGAACCCTTCTCGTCGTAATTTGTCGCTATAGAGTTTAATTAAAAATTTATCGTCTTCAATAATGAGAATTTTGGTTTTTTTCATAAAATTTAACTTTTTATAGGTAAAGAAAAACAAAAAACACTTCCCTTTCCTTTCTTTGACTTAAACCATATTTTTCCTCCACTTTTCTCTATTATTGCTTTTGAAATAAAAAGTCCGAGACCAGAACCTCGAGTAGCGAGAGCGATTGCTTCTTCGCTTCGATAAAATTTTGTAAAAATTTTATCTTTTTCACCCTCGCTTATTCCTATTCCCGTGTCTTTACAGCAAAAAACAACTTTCTTTCCCTTCTTGAAAAGAGAGACCTTAACCTCTCCTTTTCTTTTGTTGTATGAAATGGCATTGTCAATAAGATTATCTATAACCTGTTTAATTTTGATGGAATCGATATTCAAAAGTGGAAATTCATTTAAAGTTTCAAAAGACAGGTCACAGTTTTTAGCTCGAGCAAGTAAAGAAAATTCTTTCATGCTTTTTTTAATAATCTTTGCCAGATCTGTTGGAGATTTTTTAAATTCTATTCGATTGACCTCAATTATAGTAACATCTAAAAGGTCCCTAACCAAGTCTATCATTTGCCTGGTGTTTTCTAAAACATCTTTTAAATATTCTTTCTGTTGTTTATTTAGTTGACCCAAGTCTTCTGAAAGCAATACTTCAAGATATCCCTTTATTGAAGAAAGAGGGGTTTTCAGTTGATGGGAAACTACTGAAATTATTTCTGCTAATTTGTATTGAGGAGCGTTTTTGAGGAAATATCTCTTTTCCATTTACTTATTCCCGGGTTACCCGAATTATCTCTTCAATGGTTGTTATCCCCGAAACTACTTTTTCTATTCCCTCTTCTAACATAGTGGTCATTCCATTTTTAATAGCTTGGGCTTGAATTTGGTCAGCATTAGCTTTTTCCATAATAAGCGTTCGAATATTGTCTTCCATCTCCAAAACCTCAAAGATGCCGATTCTACCGGAAAGGCCGGTATTAACACAGGCCCTACAGCCCCTACCCCGATAAACTCTAATTTTCTTTTTCCCTTTGAAGAATTTTTCGATTAAATCTTCAGATAAATTCAATTTTCGCAACTCAGTTTTAGTTACTTCATAGCTTTCCCGACATTTCATACATATTTTTCTAACCAATCTTTGGGCAATAATCACATTAACTGATGAAGCAACCAGAAAGGGTTCAATACCCATATCCATTAAACGAGGTAGATTGGTGGCTGCCGTATTAGCATGCATTGTAGATAAAACTAAATGGCCCGTCATTGCTGAATTTATGGCAATGCCAGCGGTTTCTGGGTCTCTTATCTCACCAACCATTATGATATCAGGGTCCTGTCTAACAATTGAACGCAAACCTTTAGCGAAAGTGAGGTTGGTTTTGGGATTAACTTGAATTTGACTTATCCCGGCCACATCATATTCAACCGGGTCCTCAATTGTGCAAATATTTACCTCGGGTCTGTTTAATATTTTTAAAATGGCATAGAGAGTGGTGGTTTTTCCACAACCCGTGGGTCCGGTAGCCAAGACCATTCCATAAGGTTTCCTAATAGCATTTTGAGCTTTTTTAAAATCTCGCTCCGAAAACCCCAGGGTTTCCAAAGTAAATTTCCTCGCTCTTTCTGATAAAAGCCTCATTACTATATTCTCCCCTTCGGTTACCGGAATAATTGAAACTCGGATATCAAATTTTTCTTTTTCGAATTTAACCACAAATTTTCCATCTTGGGCAGCAAGGTGTTCATCAGTTCGCAATTTTGCCAAAACCTTAATTCGGGTAACAATTAAACCATGAAGGTTTTTAGGCAGAGTTAAGACGTTGTGTAAAACTCCATCTATTCTAAATCGAACCTGGATTTGGTTTTCTAAAGGTTCAACATGAATATCTGAAGCCCTATTTTCATAAGCATATTCAATTATGGTATCAACAATTTTAATTATCGGGACATCTTCAGCTTTAATTTTATCTTTCTCAGCTCGCTCAACTTGGGTTTTAATAATTTCCCCAAATGTCTTTTTGAGTTCTTTTCGATAGTATTTCAAAGCATCTCCAATGTCTCTGGGAGTAGCATAATAAGGAATTATTTTTTCCCCAGTCTTTCTTTCTAACCAATCAATCATTTCAAAATTACCAGGATCGGCCAGGGCCACCTCTAAACCTTCTTTGGTTTTATCAAAAACAAGAACCTGCTGGATTTTAGCAACGAGCTCAGGAACAATTTTTATAATCTCTTCGGGAATAACCTCCTTTCTTAAATTAATAAATTTATATCCCAATTCTTCAGCAATTAACTTGCCCAAGTTTTCATCGGCAATCAACTCTCTTTCTACTAAAATTTCCTCTAGGGGCTTATTTTGATTTTCTGCTTCTCTCTTACTCTCTTTAAACTGAGCCTCAGTAATAAAACCGGGTTCCACGAGAATTTTCTTTAGTTTTTCTGGAGATAACTTCATAGAATCGGGAAGTTTTTTATTTCTTAATTATACCAGATGTCCAGAATATCCAAAAGATGCAAACTTAATGAATATTTAAGTTCAAAAAACGCTTTTTGCACGAATGATGAAAAAATTTATTTTTAATTATAATAAAAAAAAGCTGATGTGTTTTTAACACCAGCCATTAGAAACTAAGAGTTTTGTCTTTTTGACCACCAAAGAACGATTGGTCTCCCCGAGTTAACCATCACCGACCTGAGTATCACCTCCGATGGTAGAAGGGCTTAAATCCTTAACCTTAAGGTCTATGAAAAGTGCAACAATTAAAGTAGTCGTGGCAAAGAGTATCAGCTGAAGACTACTCGGAGATAAGGGCCACCAAGTGTAAACATTGGGTAAGGTGTTGCCCTGTAACGGGAAAAATAGTATGTCAAGCCATCCACAATATATGCCAACTACTGAATACATGAGGAACCGCCATGAGCGTAACCTGAAGCTGATTAATATTATGAAGAGAGGAATCAAGAAAACATAGCTGACTATCCAGTATAGATAGAAAATAGGCATATTATGCCGGACATGGAGGTATCTGAGTAAACCCTCTGCAATCAAGATGTCGTAGATGGTAAAAAGGATAACGAAGAAAATGGCTAACAAACTTTTTCGCTCTGTTCTCAATCCCCTATTCGTCTCTTTTTGTTCCTTCGGTTCTATCTTCTCAGTATCCCATTCTTTCTTTTCCATTTTTTATCTCCTTTTTGTACTATCTATCTTACTACAGACTAAAAAAATCTGTCAATGATAAATTTTTCTCCAACTAAGCGCGATATTAAAATTATTAAACCGAAAATTTACTAATTAAAAAAGAGGAGAGATTAATAAATGGAGGATACTGGCGAGGTCTGCCAGTATGCCTCTCTGGGATCTACGTCTACTCCTCTAAAACACAGGCTTTCTCCCTTTTTCAAAAGAAGAATTTTGCATTTTTTGAAGCCGATGTCTCTTGTTTCGCAGGAAACTGTTCTTGTGCCATCTTCTTCTGGCAGTTCGAATTTATACTCAGAACCACTTTGAGTGATGACGGTTATTGCTTTTTTAAGGAACTGCTCTGGAACGCCTGGCGGTTTAACGCCCAATGGAAGTGGGTGTTTTCCTTCCTCCTTTCGTTTTGCTCTCCGATCGTAGCAAAAAACGCAAAGAGGAATGAATGGTCCTTCCGTATCTTGGGCTCCTGGCACCAGACTGCTTTGTCGGGTGGCCATATTGCAGCCTGCAACACCACAGTCAGCACATACTTCTTCTGCTCTCCATCCCAAACGAGTGTCGGGTCCCACCATATTGTTCACCTAAATAAAACTACATAAAAAATGAGAATTTGTCAATAATAATCAATTCAATTGATATCTACCAAAAAATTGTTCTTCTTGGCAATGAAATAAAAAAAAGCGGTTTGGTATTATCGCCCCGCCTTGGGTATATAATTTATTTGTATATATGGGCATTAATCGATAAAGAACGGAGGATTGGAGACTCTTCAGCTAAAGGAACTTCAAGTTGCCACAGAAAGCACAATACTGCATCTATACCACCTTTTTTAGCCAGAAAAGCCATGTCTTCATTGGTGTAAGTGTTAGGAAAGATTTCTTTTGCTTCTTGCCAGAAATCAGAAAGGTCTATATTGGTTGGTAGTGCTGACTGTCTTTCGCCAACAGCAAGGTGGGCCTCACGATCGCCCCGGGCAAATCCCTGAGCAATTTCATCGCCCAGCCCCAGAACTTTTGAAATGAAAGCTAATCCAACCTTATCTTTTTGCTTAACAGTAGCTGTTTTTCTTTGGGAAAACCAGAGATCAGAAAAATGTTGTGCCCTTTTATCTTCGAAACGATACGGATTCTCTTTTGGTGTCTTTTCTATGGCCTCCTCTCTCTGTATTTTCCTTATCTGCATTGAGACTGCGTCTGCAGGAATACCCTCCCTTAATCCTTTAAAAAATTTCTCTCTCTTACTCATTCTTTTTTGCTCCTATTTTGTTCTGTCAAGTTGCTATTTTTATTCTATTAAATTGTAAATTAAAATCAACCCCAAGAAACAAAAACTGAGAGGAAAACTCTCGGGTAGACGGCTCGGTCTCTCGAACCGCGCTCAAACTGGTTGCGGAGCCCGAACGCTATTAGAACCTATTTTATAAATACAAAAAAAACATTTTGAGATGCCAACTCTAACCGTATTGTGATTTTTCTTATGCTCCGCTACTCACTTATCCGTAAAATTGTCTGGGTTTTTCCTCGGGCTTAAACACTAGAACCCCGGCCGCTGCTAATAACTTTCCGGTTAGGCTTATTATATCAAGAAGGAATGTACCCCTAGCAGTTTTAACAAAATTGTGGGACGGTCCTGAAATAATTATTAGGAGAATACCCACACCAATAAGCCAAGCACGGGTTCGTAAAACTCCTTTAACTTCACCTTTTATTGCTTCACGCAAAAAGATAACCGCAGTTACGCCCCAACCCATTGCAAGAGCAAGCCCTAGTGGAGGTAGTGCGATCAAGGGCCCATTCATCAAGGTAAATCTTTCTTCCATATTATATTCAGGAAGAAAGGGAGTCATAATCAGAATAATTGCATTAATTATTCCAAAAAAGATAATAAGTCCAATTCCAAGTTTCTGCCGTTTTGGCCAATACAAAGAAGCAGGAATCACAAATGCATATGCGCTAGCTAATATAAGAAAGAAGTGGCTAATGATATATCCCCATCTCATCGCTTGTGGAAATAAATCTTCTTTTCCGAATATAATGTATAGGTGAGGAGCTGCCCTTAACAACTCAAAAACGCCCCATAAAAAGAATGCCATCATGAATGAGTTAAGAAGTTTGTCTGTCTTTCCACCTTTTAAGTAGTTTTTTTGCACCCTAAGAGCGATCAGAAAAAAAACTAATCCATAAAAGAAGTGAAGAAAATCGATACTGAGTAAGAGATTAAGTAAATTCATTGTTCCTTTATATTAATTTTTATTTTGATCGACCTTTATTTTAATATTGTAACACAATAAAAAGCCCGAGAAAACTCTCGGGCAAAGCATCGTCCAGATGCTCGTACTGATCTTGTAGAAGGGCTGCAGGGCCCTCCTTCGCTCTTCGAGCTTCGGACGGGCGCAAACCCGCATCACTCACTATGTTCGTGCTGCGGGGCTTGGATTCGAACCAAGATTGACTCCTTCAAAGGGAGCTGTCCTACCGTTAGACGACCCCGCAGAGCTCTATAATGGCTAATTCTAAGGGTAATTGAGTAATTGGTGAATACTTTATTTTATTGGCAGCTGTTAAAAATAGATGGATGGCTTTTTCCAGATCGGTTTTTTCGAAATTTGTCATTTGTTTTTGAAGTTTCTGAAATTCTTCTTTGGTTAAACCTGCTAAAATTGGATTTTTATTCTCTTTAATTTCCATTATCCTTAAAATCAAGCCCTGCCTTAAATAATTAATCAAAGTTTTGGTAAATTCTTGAAGGTCCATGCCCTTTTCTGAAATATCATTTATGAAATTAATGGCATCTGCTGCTTTTTTTTGAGAGAGGAAATCAACAAATTGGCTTACGAGTCTTACTTCTACTATCCCCAACAAATCTTTAATATCTTCAATCCTAATATCTTTTTTTGAACCACCAGCAAAGGTTAAAGCCTGGTCTAATATACTTTCGCCGTCTCTAATTGAACCTGAAGAATTGAGGGCGATAAGTTCCAGGGCTGTCTTTTCAATTTTAACATCCTCTTTTTTGACAATGATTTCTAATTTTTTTGTGATTTCTGGAACTGTTAATTTCCGGAAATCAAATCTTTGACACCTTGAAAGAATGGTTGGTATCATTTTGTGAATTTCGGTCGTGGCCAAAATAAAAATTGCATGAGAGGGTGGTTCTTCTAAGGTTTTTAAAAGGGCATTGGCTGCTTCTTTTGTTAATTGATGGCTCTCGTCGATTATAAATACTTTGTGTTTGGATTTAGCAGGAACAAATTTTATTCCATCGCGCAGCTCTCTCATTTCATCAATTCCTCGGTGGGAAGCTGCGTCAATTTCGATTAAATCCAGCGAGCGGTCTCCCATAATTTCCAGACAGGAAGAACATTGATTGCAGGGCTCAAAGGTTTTTTCTTTGCGATTCTGACAATTTACTGCTTTGGCAACCAGTCTGGCTAAGGTTGTTTTTCCTGTTCCTCGGGGACCGGAAAACAAATAAGCATGGGAAATCATTCCCGAAGAAATAGCATTGGTAATTGTTTTAATTATGTGTTCTTGACCGATAAACTCGGAAAAAGTGCTTGGTCGATATTTTCTATATAAAACTAGATTAACCATGCCTCTTTATTTCTTAAAAACAACAAACTTATAACCCAAAAAATTCCAGGCAAAACCACAGAAAACCGCCATCATTGCTCCAAAATAAGCCCAGAGTCTTTCTGATATCCCAAACTGGGGACCTACTATATTAACAACGAAAGAGGAAACTCCCAGGTGAATTAGAAGACCCCCAAGGGTTATTAAATAAAACTGAGAGGTTTCTTTGAGAGCTTCTTTTATTTCTCGCTTTTCAAATGTCCAAAATTTATTCCAAAAATAAGAATTTATTGTGGCTAAACCAAAAGAGATTCCCTTAAATAAAACGTAGGGAAAACCAGCAAAAATTCTAAAGGTTTCCATCAGAAAAGTCAATATTCCAAGGTCAATAAAAGTATTTAAAATTCCGACCAAAAAAGATTTACCCGCTTGAAAGAAAACTGGTATTTTTTCTTCAAAAAGAGAAACAACAAAAATTCCCAAAATGGAAAAAACTGGCAAAATTATAGGCAAGAAACCAGTTAATTTCAAAAGCGGAGCAGGAACTTCTAATAACCCTAAAACCAGAAGGAAAATTAGCGCACAGGCCTCTCCTATTATAAAAGCTGCTAAAATGTCTTTCTTTTTCATTAATCTATATTAACAGAACGCGAAGATATTGACAAGAATTGGTTAGATTGTTAATCTAAAAATCAGACCATGAATTACGGGAATTTTACAATAATTTGCTGCAATTGTTGCGCCTCTTTTAAGGAAGAGACCAGTTAGATTAGAATCTAGAAAGTAGAATCTAGAAAATAGAAACCCTGGCCTTTTCCCAAAAGAGGCCTTTTAATTTTATGAAAAACATTTTTGATGCCGTTGGTAATAATCCTTACAGGGGTGAAAGATATTTGAATGAAAAGTTCTTTATTTAAAAAAAGAGCGATATTTTCGCTCTTTAAAGGGTTTTGATGAGGAATGCATCAAATTTATTGTGGTTTTGGGGATAATTCAAGGTCTTGACTAACTTCATCTAGAAGTAAAGAATCAGGGGGTTTGGCTTTTTTATCTTTTACATTAATATCAAGGTTTAGTTTTTCTACCAATTGTCTATGGCGATTACTGAAAGTGGCACTCGATACACCAGATATTTTTACTATCCTGGCTCCGGCATTTTTCTCGTTGTCTTCGAGACAGGCAACATATAAAGCAATTAGTGCTAATACTCGAGTCTCATAGCTTACAGCAATGCTTTTTTCTTGGGCCTCGTAAAGGATCTGGAACGCTCTTTCTCGAGTCTGCATGGGAAGGTCAAGGGTTCGTCCCACCTCTTGAATATAATCTTGAATATCATCGGTGATTTTGAACTTTCTACTCCTTAAATTAACATCCAGTTTTAGTTCTTCTACCAACTGTTTGTAGCGATTTCTGACGGTTACTTCGGTAACACCTGATTCTTTGGCTATGTCTTTCTGGGTTCTATTTTCTTTATTCTCGGTACAGGCAATATATAGGGTAGCTGCAGCTTGTCCCCGCGGGTCTTTGCCTGCGGTAATGCCTTTTTTTTGAGCTTCCTGAAGTATCTGAAGCGCTCTTTCTTGTGTTTTTTGAGAAAGCCCAAGATTTCCCCCAACTTTCTGGATATAAATTGATTGCTCGTGAACAGGTAATCGAAGTCCGAGTCGTCTTAGCAAGAAGCGAACATCACGACCAACACCCTTCTTATCGATTGGACTTTTTTCTGATATAGCAGCCAGACTTCTGGGTATTTGATATTTTCTGCAGGCAATGAAGAGAGAAGCAGCTACAATACTCCTAATTGCTCTTCCTCGAATCAATCTTCTCTTCAGAACATTTAGATAGATACGCATGGCCTCTTCTCTTATTATGGCTGGAACGTGAAGTAGAGAGCAAAGACGGTCAAGTTCAGCCTTGGCTAAATTAAGGTTTCTTTGACTTGCCGCAGATGAGCGCAATTGCAGTCTTCGTAAACGATACATTTTGAGACGTTCGGAAGAAGAAATTTTTCTTCCAAAAGCATCTCTGTCACGAGGATTTATAAGTCTAAAAGAATCAGTTTTTGGTGAAACACGGGTTCTCTTCTGTATCTCTCTTGGGGTAAAGGCTCGCCACTCAGGACCCCTGCTTAATTCTCGTGATATGACATAACCACAAAAACTACAAACAACTTCGCCACTCCGATGATCGCGAATTAAAACTTGATTGCCACACTCCGGGCATTCCTCTCTTTTCGGGGAAATATTCCTCCGACTCATCTCTATCCCCCATACTTTTAAAGGAACAAGAATTTAGAGACAATCTCGAAAGATTGTCAATTGCTATTAAAATCATAACATAAGTTGAGGTTTTGTCAAAACTGTAGCTAAAAAATTAAAAATTTAGTAAAATTAAGGAAGTCTATGTTAAAACTATATAATACTCTATCTCGAAAAAAAGAAGTTTTTAAGCCACGAAACCCTCCCGGGGTTACAATGTATGTTTGTGGTCCAACCGTTTATGGACCGGGCCATGTGGGTCACGCAAAAACCTACGTTGCTTTTGATATCATCAGAAGATATCTAGAATATAAGGATTTCAAGGTAAGGTACATAATGAATATTACCGATATTCATGACGACATATTTAAAGCCATGAAGAGAGAGAGGGTTTCTCTGTTAGTTTTAACCAACAAATACACTAACCTTTTTTTGAAAGAACAGAGACTTCTGGGAATTAAGAAGGCAGATGTTTATCCTCGAGTAACGAACAATATAAAAGAAATAATCGATTTTGTAAAAACATTGATTAAAAAAGGTTTTGGCTATCAACAGGCAGATTCAATTTATTTTGATGTCTCTAAATTTAAAGATTATGGTAGGCTTTCCCGCATAAAAATAGAAAAGGCTATCACTGGTACCCGGGTAGAAACCGATAAATATGAGAAAAAAGAAGCTACTGATTTTGCTTTATGGAAAGGAAAAAAACCAGGAGAGCCCTTTTGGCCTAGCCCCTGGGGAAAAGGAAGACCTGGCTGGCACATTGAATGTTCGGTAATGTCTCAAAAACACTTAGGAAAACAAATTGATGTTCATGGTGGAGCCAAAGACCTTATTTTTCCTCATCACGAAAATGAAATCGCTCAATCCGAAGCAGCTACTGGCAAAAAACCTTTTGTGAAATATTGGATACACTCAGGACTTTTAACCATTAACGGACAGAAAATGTCAAAATCTCTTGGCAACTATATTGAAATAACTCAAGCCCTAAAAGATTGGCCAGCTCGAGTAATGCGCCTTTTCGTGGCTAATTCTCATTATCGTTCTCCTCAAGATTGGACTAAAAAAACCCTAAGCCAAGCTCAAAAAGAAATAAAAAGAATTGATGAATTTATTAATAAATTAAATGACGTTGAGCACGCAGATAGAAAACTAAAAACAAAGAAAATAACTGAAAATTTAATCCCCCAAACTAAAAAAGCGTTTGAAAGAGAAATGGATAATGATTTTAATACCCCCAAAGCTTTAGCCGTCGTATTTCGATTAGTCAACAGAGGTAATGCTCTAATTGACAAAGAAAAAATAGCTCCGGCTGATGCCAGAGATATTTTGGGTTTTTTGAGAGAAATTGATAAAGTTTTTGGTTTTATTTTCTGGGGTAAAGAAAAGATTTCAAAAATCCCCTCTTTTGTTCAAAAATTAATTGAAGAAAGAGAGCAGGCTCGCCAGAAAAAAGATTGGAAATTAGCGGATAAGATTAGAAAAAAAATTAAAAAAGCAGGATTTTTGATTGAGGATACCAGAGAAGGACCGAAAATTAAAAAACTATAAACCCTGTTTTTTTCTTTGACAGAACCGATAAAAATCTAAAACCTGGTCGCAGATTCTATCCCAGGAATATTTTTGAGCATCTTTTTGTCCCCATTCCCCCATTTTCTTTCGTAAATGGGGTTTTTTAATTAAAATTTCAATTTTTTGAACTAAGGCCCTGTAATCTTTGGGGGGAACCAGAAATGCTCCTCTTTTTTTCTTGAGCAATTCTTTGTAGCCCTGATTGGCAAAAGCCACTACCGGAACACCAGAAGCCATGGCTTCCAATAAAACCATACCAAAACTTTCTCCAAAAATAGCCGGACTGACAAAAATATCTGCCGTTGTATAGTAAGGAGAAACTTCCCCATGCTTTCCCTCTCCTTCAAAATAAACTTCTTTTAACTGATTTTCTTTGGTAAATTTGATACAATCTCTTCTTAATTCTCCCTCACCAACAATAATTAATCTAAGATTGGGAAATTTTTTCTCCAAAATCTTAAAGGCTTTTAATAAATAGATTAGACCCTTTCTTTCTTCAATTCGTCCCAAAAATAAAATATTGATTTTATCATCAAGAAATCTTTTTATTTTTGGGACCCGAGGATTAAATTCTTTTAAATCTATTCCGTTGGGAATAATTTTTTTAGGACATTTAAAATCTTTAAAATATTTTAAGATTGGTTCAGAAACCCCAATAATACCATCAATTTCCCAATTAGTTATGGCTTTAATGGGATAAAAAATTTGAGGAAAAAGTCTCAAAATGTTATTTGCTTCAAGGTTGGCATGAAATGTTAAAATATTTAGAGATTTTGAAGCTTCCAAAATTTGCCCGGCCAGGGGAAAACCAAAATTATGGAAATGCAGAATGTCAAATTTTTCTTCCCTCAAGGTTTTTTCAATAGATATGGGATTGAAGCTAACACAAAAATCTCCCTGGGTTCCAGCGAAGGTAACCGGAAAGGAACGTCCTAAAAGTAAAACGTCGGGGCCATAATTTTCTATCCTCTTTCTTCTTGGGACTATGATTTTTGATTGAACACCTCTTTTTTTAAACTCTTTCTTTAAGCTCAAAATATGTCTTTTAACTCCACCCTGATAAAAAAAAGAGTGAAAAGAAACAAGTCCTACTTTCATGTTAATTTAATAAGATTTTAGCAAATTTTTAAAATCTCTGCGAATTTTAGTAAAAATTTAGGGTCTTGCCAACCTTTTCTTTTTTGTGCTAAATTAAGATGTATGGCCAATGAGCTACCCGAAAAATTACCTCCTCAGAGCATTGAAGCTGAAAGGTCTTTGTTGGGATGTTTGATGATTGATAAAAATGCCATTACCAGAGTGGCTGATTTTTTACAATCTGGAGATTTTTATCGAGCACCGCATCAGGAAATTTATCAGGCAGCTTTAGATTTATTTGAAAGAGGAGAGCCCATTGACCTACTTTCTCTTTCCAATCGAATTAAAGAACGAGGCAAATTAGAAGAAATAGGGGGAGTGGGTTTCTTGACCGAATTGGTTAATTCCGTTCCTACTGCTCGCCATGTTTTCAATTATGCTCAAATTGTTCAGCGAAAGAGAATTTTAAGAGATTTAATTGAGGCATCGAGCGAAATTGAACTTCTGGGCCACAATGAAACCGATGATATAGATATGATTTTAGACAAGGCAGAAAGAAGAATTTTTAACATTGCTCAAAAGAATCTAAGTCAAAATTTCTTACCCGTCAAAGTGTCTTTAGAAGAAGCTTTTGAAAGAATTGACAGAATATCTAAACATCAGAGTGGTATTCGGGGTTTGCCCACAGGTTTCACCGCCTTAGATAATATTCTGGGTGGGCTCCAGAGGTCTGACATGATAATTTTGGCTTCCAGGCCAGCTATGGGAAAAAGCAGCTTAGCCCTCAATATTGCATCCCATGTTGCCATTGCAGAGGGAATACCAATTGGAATGTTTTCCCTAGAAATGTCTCGAGACCAAGTAGTGGATAGATTAATTTCAACCATAGCCAATGTTGATTTGTGGAGATTAAGAACGGGCAGACTTTCAGCAGAAGGAGAAGATGACGATTTTTCAAGAATTCGACAAGCCCTGGATATTTTAGCCAAAGCCCCATTTTATATTGACGACACCCCCTCTTTAAATATTTTACAGATGAGAGCTATGGCTAGAAGATTACAAGCTCAAATAGGATTGGGCTTAATCATTGTTGATTATTTGCAATTAATGGAACCCAGGAATCCCAGAGATTCAGTGGTTCAACAAGTTACTGAAATTTCTCGCGCCTTAAAAACCCTAGCCAGAGAACTCAACGTTCCGGTTCTAGCCATTTCTCAATTATCTCGAGCAGTTGAACAAAGGTCACCCCAGATTCCAAGATTAGCTGATTTAAGGGAGTCGGGGTCTCTGGAACAAGATTCAGATGTGGTCCTTTTCATTTACCGGGAAGATAGATATCGTTCAGATACTGCTCGAAAAAACATAGCCGATATAATGATTGCTAAACATCGTAACGGTCCAGTCGGTAAAGTAGAGCTTTATTTTGACGAAAGTAGGGTCACTTTCCGTAATTTAGAAAGGCGATTTGAAGAGTAGTAACAATTTGGAATGTTTCTTTTTAAGTTCTATTTTCTAAATTCTATATTCTTTTCTTAATGTATCCTCCTTCAATTCAAAAACTCATTGATTTATTTGCTCAGTTTCCCACGATTGGGCCCAGAACTGCTGCCCGATTTGTTTTTTATTTAAGGAAACAAAAAAAAGAAGAGGTTGATAAATTAATAAAAGCTATAGAAGATTTAAAGAAAAACGTCAGGGTTTGTTCTTTCTGTTTTAATACGTTTGAGGGTGAAGGCGATCTTTGTGAGCTTTGCACAAATCCTGGCCGGGACAAAACCTTACTTTGTATTGTTGAAAACGAAACTGATTTAATTGCTATCGAAAAAACAAAAAAATATGAAGGTCTCTATTTTATATTAGGAGGAACGGTTTCTAGTCTAAGAAAAAAAGATATAAAACAATTGAGAACAAAAGAACTCGTTAAAAGAATGAAGCAAAATCCTGGGATTGAAGAAATTATTATTGCTACCAATCCAACAGCAGAGGGCGAAGCCACTGCCTTATATCTGGAAAGAGCTCTGAAAAATCTTAATAAAAAAATAACGCGTTTGGGTAGGGGTTTGCCCGCAGGAGGAGAGTTAGAATACGCCGACCAAGAAACCATAAAAAGTGCCTTAGAAAAAAGGTCTTGATTCCTGATATTTTTCAATTTTTAAATTAAAAAGGGGAAGGTTATCCCCTATTTTTATTTTTGCGAGGTTTTTGTAGAAACCAACCTTTATCGGTGCCGAGTTGCCATTCTGTTTCGGGATAAAATATAGACTGAAAAGCCGTCCAAAAAACCGATATAGTAAAGATAGATAAGGTAAGTAGCGCAAACAGTAATCCCATCAATTCTGGTCACCGCTTTTTGTAAATGTGCTTCTCTTTTTCGAACTAATAAACGATTATTGGCTCGAAAAAAAGAAGGGAAGATGGAAGGATTTAAGTGCCGAGTAATTGTTTTCCAAGCTCTCGGTCCCCCAATGACAGTAATTGTTCTTTTAGTTTTTTTAATGATTTCCTTGTAACTTCTGAGGGTTTTTCTATTAGGCCTCCCTTGACAAGAAAGGCAAGTATTAGTAAGCATTCACCGAATTCTGCTAAGGGGTCTTTAAGGTATCCGGTTAGAAACTGGCTTTGTTGTGGTGAAAGACTATCTAGTTCTTTATTATCTAAGACAACCATTATATAGTTTTTGCTAATTGTGTCGAGAAAGCCCGTTTCTTCAGCTACAACTGTTTCATCGACACCAAATCTAAGTATAAAACTAGACCGATCTAATGAAGCTTTAACTTTTATTTTTCTTCACTCCCCTTTTTGTTTGGAAAGATCTGTTTATATTATACACCTAAATAAAAAATTTGTCAATTAATGACAGATTTTTATCTTGTGCGGGAAGACTTCCCGAACAATTTTATTTGCTGGTTTCGATTTTTATTATTTCTACTTCGGTAAAGGGTTGTCGGTGTCCTTGCTTGACCTTATAACGGGTTTTGGATTTATATTTAAGAACAATTACCTTCTTGCCCTTTTTCTGGGAAAGCACCTTGCCAGTAACCTTAACTCCTTTTACCAGCGGGGTTCCAATTTCTATTTTGTTTCCTTTTTCCAAAAGCAAAACCTCACGAAAAATTATTTCTTTTCCTTCTTCAGCGTCTATTTTTTCAATTTTTATTTTTTGACCGGGTGATACCAAATATTGTTTACCACCTGTTTTGATTACAGCTAAAGCCATGTTTTTATTTATGGTTTATTTAATTTCTTTGTTTCTTTGGGTTGTTTAATTTGAAGCTCACTTAAAGAAGACCTAATTTTACTAATCATTTGTTTGTAATCTGAATAAGCATTGGAAACCATGGTTGTTCCTCGATAAATTTTATTTTCCAGAATATTTTCCATTTCATCAAGATTTCTGGAAATGCCGATTAAATGATTTTGAAGATTCTCCATATCAATAGATATAGCATATTGAAGATGAAGTCGATACATGTAAAGAAGCAAGGGTAAGACCATTGAATAGGGCATCAAAATCACATCGTTTTCTCTCGCCCTTAAGTGAGCTTCCCGACAAATGCTATAGACAGAATCAGGTACCGCAGCTACTGCCTGAGACCAGGTAACCCTGGGGTCTATATATTGTTTGACTTCTTTGATTCTTTTAATGGTTTCCTTCTCAATCTCTGAAGCAATCTCTTTTCTTTTTTTAGGAGAGGTTTCTTTTTCTAATTCTAATAGTAAATTACCGGCTGGCCATTTAGAATCGATGGGTATTCTTTTATTGTTGGGTAAAACCAGGGAAAACTCTACGGTTTTTCCACCAACAGTAAAATTTGTCTCTATCATTTCTGGTGGCAATTTTTTAAATGTTTCTCTTAAAATTTCTTCACCTGATATTCCTTTAGCTGAGGTACCTGCAATAATTTCATCGACCCTTTTTATTCTTTCTAAAAATTCAGTTTCTTTTTCTTGCCTGACCTGGTCAGCCCTTTTGAGATCTTCCAGTAAGCTTTTTGTTTTTTCAACTCCATTTTTTAAATGGTCTTGAAGTTGAGTACCCAGGAGCAATTTTTCTTTAATTTCTTGAATGTCCTGGGCTTGCTGTGAGTTCATCTGGCCCTGCTGACCCAGTTTTTCGCTTATTTGTGATATAAAACGAATTAAAAGCAAAAAAACACCAACAAGAATCAAAAGTATTATAAAAGTTAGATAGTCCATTGAATTTACCCAATGAAGCAATTTTAACAGATTAATGTTATCGAGTCAAAGATACCTCGCAAAGAACAAAAAGGATGTAAATTGAAAGCAAGAATACTGCTTCTCTTTTAGTAATTTTGCGGTCGGTTCGGACAAAAAAGAGGAAAAATAGAGCTGAAATTATTAGAAAAAAACGACCTATAGCAAAGGGGGTAAAGTCAATTATTTTAATCGGACAAATTAGAGCTACGATTCCCAGGACCAAGGTAGCAGGCATTATAACAGCCCCCATTAAATTACCTAAAATCATCCAGGTGTCTCCTGCCTTAGCGCAAGCAATGGCAAAGTAAATTTCGGGAATAGCATTTCCTAAGCCAACAAGCAAAATTCCAATTAAAGAAAGGGGTAAATTTAAATTTTTAGCGAAAAAAGAAGCTGACATGATAATTCCTTCTGCCGATAAAAGCAAAAACGCAATTCCCAATAATATTTTTCCTATATCTTTCAAAAAAAGTCGAAAACTCTTAACAATAGATATTTTTTGAGCGTCGTAAACTCTGGTAAATCTCTCTTTTTTTGAGAAAAGCCAGGCAGAATAAAGACCAAAACCACCCATTAATACAATTCCATCTCCCCTACCCAAAATTCCGTCTAAGATTAAAAGTAAAGGCAAAATAGCAATTAAGATAGTAAATAATGAAGTTATTTGAACCGTTCGGCTTTCAGCTGGAATTTGTTTGGCAACAAAGGCGGCTAAGGCCACAGCAATGGTTAAATCAATCACGTTTCCACCAACAATATCTCCAAAAGAAAGTTGAGGAATTCCGTGGAGGGCAGAGGAAATGCCGACAAAAAGATTGGGTATTGAAGCGGCAAAAGCCATTACAAAAAAGGCTACTACAAATTCTCGCCAGTTTAAAAATTGAGCTATTCGCGTTAGAGCCGTAACCAATTCTTTTCCGGCCCAAAAAAGCATTAAGCAGGAAATAATAAAAATAAAAATATATAAAATCATGATGTTTGTTTTGTGGTTATAAAATAATATTTGGTAATTTCAATTAAAATCATCTCAATCATACCTAGCCCAAGAATAATCAACCAATCGTTTGGTTTGAGAGGTACCGTATTTAAAAAACGTTGAAGGGGAGGAGCGTAGAGAGCTAAAACTAACATGAAAATTCCAAAAATGATTGCCCAATTTAAAAACCTATTAGAAAGAGGATTAATATGCCATAGATTCTTCCTTAAACTTTTACAAGCAAGAGCAACATAAAAAGTATCAATGGAAAGACCGGCAAAAATCATTGTTCGAATGTAATCTATTTTCCCTACACCAAATTTATTGAGCAGCCAGAAAAAGAGCCCCAAAAGAAAAATGTCATCAATAAGACCTGCAATTAAAATAAGAGCTTTCATTTCTTTTGTTAATAGAGAGATGTCATGACTTCCGGGTTTTCTTTGCATTAAATCATCTTCCTTGGGCTCGAAAGCTAAGGCGATGTCTGGAAAGCCATCTTCAATTAAGTTGGTCCAGAGGATTTGAAGAGCGGTAATGGGCAAAATCCAGACATGATTTGTTAACAAGGCAATAATCATTGAGCCACCAATCAAAAATACTTCACTAAAACTATCAAAAAGCAAATAAGTAATTACTTTTTGAATATTATCAACAATTGCCCGTCCTTCTTCTACTGCAGCAACAATAATTGAAAAACTATCGTTTAACAAAATTAAATCCGATGTTTCTTTGGCTACTTCGGTACCTGAACCCAATGCCACCCCGATATCTGCTTTTTTTAGAGCCGGGGCATCGTTGATGCCATCTCCTGTCATAGCTACCACCTCTCCCCTTTCTTGCCAGGCTTCAACAATTCTCATTTTATGCTTTGGTTCCACCCTGGAATAAATTTTAATTCTATCTAATATTCTTTCAAAATCGGCATCAGACATATTGTCTAAATCTTTTCCTTCTAAAATATTTTCTTTTTTTATTTTAAAACCGAGTTCTTCGGCAACCGCTTTGGCTGTTAACTTATGGTCACCAGTTACAATAATGGGCCTTATTCCCGCTTGCCTACAAATTTTAATTGCTCCTTTTACTTCCTTACGAATAGGGTCTTTTAGGGTAATAAATCCAAGAAAAGTCAAATTATTTAACTCTTCTTCAATTTTTATTTTTTTGTTTTTAATTTTTAATTTTTTATGGGCCGATGCTACCACCCTCAAGCCCTTTTGAGCTAACATATCTAATTGTTTTTCTAGTCTTTCTTCTTCTTCTTTCTTAAAGATGCAAATTTCTAAAATTTTCTCTGGAGCTCCGCAAATATATAATTTTTTTTCTCCATTTTCTTGATATATTGCAACTGCGAACTTATTTATAGGATTAAAAGGAAGTTCGGCAAGTTTTTGCTTTTCAAATTCTTTTTTCTTGTTAATTCCGGCTTTGATGCCTGCTTCTAAAAGCGCTCTATCAGTAGGTCGTCCCCTCAAAATCCAATTTTCTTCTGACTCCTTAGGATTTTCAATAAAAGCTTCTGATGTTAAGGCAGCTGCCTTTAAGGACAAAAACTTATCTCCGATTATTTCGCTTACTTTCATTTTCCCTTCGGTTAAGGTGGCGGTTTTATCGGTACAAATTATGCTGGTGCTCCCAAGGGTCTCCGTAGACACCAATTTCCTTACTAAGCCCTGCTTTTTTAATATTCTTTGCATTCCCAGGGCCAAAATTACGGTTATACATACTGGCAATCCTTCGGGAATAGCAGCTACAGCTACAGCTACTGCCGTTTCAAACATTTTTATTGGCTCTCTTCCGATTGCCATTCCTTCGAGAAAAATTACAAAACATATCACTCCGATAATTATTCCCACAAATCTTGAAAAGTTGGCTATCTTCCTTTGATATGGCGTTTTTTCTTCTCTGGTTTCTTTTACCATCTCGGCAATTTTTCCAATCTCCGTTCTAATTCCAGTTTCTGTAATTATGGCTTTTGCTTTTCCATCTTCTACTATAGTACCCATATAAACCATATTATCTCTATCAGCCAGATGGAGCCCTTTGGGCAAAACTGCCGCATTCTTGGTGGCAGACAACCATTCTCCGGTTAGTGTCATTTCATTGATTTTAAGATTCTGACATTCAATAATTCTGCCATCGGCCGAAACCTTATCACCGGGATTGAGAAAAATAACATCACCTGGCACCAGTTCTATGGAATCAATAACCTTGAGATTTCCTTCTCTTAAAACTTTAGCCTCATATCTAACCACTTTTTTTAATTCTTGTAAGGCTTGAGAGGCTTTATTCTCTTGAGCAAAACCAACAATTACATTAACAATCACTGCTGCAAAAATAACAATAGTATCGGCATATTCCCTGAAAATAAGAGTTATGATTCCTGCCATTACCAAAACATAAATCAGAGGACTTCTAAATTGTTCCAGAAATATATTTAAGCTTGATAAGGGTTTTTCTTCCGGGAGTACGTTTTTACCAAATTCTTTTTGGCGAATTTTTACCTCTTGAGTATCTAATCCCTCTTTGGTGTGGGTTTTTAGAATCTTTTCTGTTTCTTTTGCGCTCAAATTGTGCCAAAAAATTCCAGCCATTGTTTCAATTATAGTTAAAAAAGAGCTTTATTGCCAGCTCTTTTAATTTGATGGTGCCCCTATCGGGAATCGAACCGACCCCGCATCTTTTGTGTGCCGCCAACCGGAGTTGAACCGGTGTTCCCAGCTTGAGAAGCTGGTGTCCTCGACCACTAGACGATGGCGGCAGATTAAACAGTTTTAATTTTCCGTCTTCGATTGTAGCAAATTGAAAAATTTTTTCAAGATAAAGTCTCTGAGTCCTGATAAAATTTTAGAGCCTGAGAAACCTCTATTAAGTTTAGGCCAAGAATAATGCCAACACCGAAAGTAGTAAGAGCGTTATAAATCTTTTCTTTACCAAAGAGTTTTTCTAACCAGACAGGAACCATTTTCCCCTTATAATTTACCTTAAAATTAGTTCCAGTGTTTAATTTGACATCACTGGCTCTTAAATCAGCCCCTTCTTGAAAGCCAAGGGTAAAAGCATGGGCTGGAGATTTTATTTTAATTTCTCTAACTGTGTCATCATCAAAATTGACAACTAAAAATCCGTGGGCGGGCATTAATCTGGCTAATTTTATTGCTTCCTGAACATCTTCGATATCTCCAGCGAAAAAACCAGATTCCAAAGGAATTTCCCCAACATGATTTATTACCAGAATTGGTAATTCGGAATTTTTAATTAAACCGGGTAGATATTGTGAGTTTAATTGGTTTTGTTCGACAATAAAAAGATTTTCTTTTAAAAAAGAACCAAAAGAAAAATCCATTTTTTCAATTCCCATTTTTTCTTTAAAAGCCTGATAAATAACCTCAACAACATCAGACTTTCCCTTGCCTGCCACAATAATAATTTTTGGTTTTTTCAAAAAGAATATAAATTTTGATAAAAAATTCATAATGAAATAGCTTTTCATCAATTACTCATAATCAGGAGGGATTTGTTGGTAATTAATGAGATATTGAGCCAATTTATTAAAAATTGGTACGGCTGAATACTCGGCTGTTTTTGTTTCGGGTCTATCTAGCTTGACCAAAATCAAAACTTTAGGATTAAAAGCTGGAAACCAGCCGATAAAGCTTTGCCAGGTCTCTTCTGAATAGCCAGACTCTTTTTTACCTAAAGACGACCAAGGAATTAGGGCGGTACCTGTTTTACCAGCAATATAATAACCGGGAATCTTGGCGGTTCTAGCAAAACCTTCTTCAACCACGTTGACTAACATTGCCGTTAGTTGTCGACTTGTTTTTTGAGAAATAATCTGAACCGAAGAAATTTCAGGTTCTATTTCAATAACTTTTTCCTCTTTTAAAATTTTCTCGACAATAAAGGGGTGAATCAACTTCCCCCCATTGGCAATGGCACAATAGGCACGAATCAATTGAATGGGGGTCATTTCAATTCCCTGACCAAAAGAGGCCGTAGCAAAATTCACTTCGTATCCCTTTTTAAATTCTTTGTTTTCAGAAAAAGTTTCCTCCAAATCAATGCCTGTTTTCTCGAAAAATCCAAATTTTTCAAGATACTTTAAAAAAAGAGTGTGACCGAGCTTCTGTTCAACAAAGACAGCACCAGTATTAATTGATTTCTCCAATACCTCGCTCATGCTGGTTAGGTCATATATTCTTTGGGCATAATTATAAATGGGCCAACCTCCGATATTAACAACTCCTTTATCAACATAAGTGGTTTCCTGGGTAATTTTGTCTTCATTTAAAGCAGCAGCAAAAGTAATAGATTTTAAAACCGAACCTGGCTCAAAAATTTTTTGAGTAGAATCATTTTGAAAGATTGCTAAATTGTTTTGAGTGGCAAATTCTTGATATTGATTGGGGTTGAAATTGGGAAAATTGGCTATAGCCAAAATTTTGCCGGAATAGGGCTCAATGACTATAATTTGTCCGGATTCTATTCCTAAATTTTCTTGAGCCTCTGTCAATAATTTTTCAGCCATAAATTGAATTTTATAATCCAGAGTTAAAACAAGGTCAGCTACATCGAAATTGTTTCCTCCCGTCAAAACTTCATTATAAGATTGCTCTATTCCATATTGACCCGTTTCCTCCCCCCCAAAAAATCCCACAACCTTGGAAGCTAAAAATTCCTGAGGATAATATCTTCCCTCTATTTCGTCAATGTTTAATCCTTCCAAATTTAAATTTCTTAAATTCTCTAGTTCTTTATCCGTTAATTTATTTTTTAGCATCACATAGAGAGCGTCTTCCTGCCTGATCTTTTCTAAAATAAGGCCTTCTGGCATTTCCAAAATTTCGCTTACTTTTCTGGCAAATTCTTCTTTCTCTTTAATTTTTAAAGGATGAGCCCAAGCCAGTTGCCATTTTTTATTAATAGCCAGGGGTTCACCATTTTTAAAAAAAATTTCTCCTCTTTGAAATGAGGTCTCTCCTGGAAAAAAGTGAAGACCCTCAGCCAGGGCTTTATAAAAATCGCCCTGAACAATTTGAATAAAAAAAAGCCGGCCAAGGAGCACGACTGTGAAAACAACAAAAAAAAGAAAAACAAAATGGAATTTTAAGCCCTTCATTTGCTTTTAACAACTGAACTTTCCAAAATTCGAATGTACCTTACCTGTCCAACCTTTTTGAAATTTTGAGTTTGGAGATATTGTTCAATATTCACCAGAGAATTAGATTTTGCCCAGTCAATTTTAAGAAGTTCGCTATTTTCTGAAAGCTGTCCTATTTTGTTTTTATAACTTTTCACCAGGAAATTTTCTCGAGTCATTTGGTTAACCTGAAAAATACTAAAAATCAAAAGAATTAATATTAAAAGTCCGCCAAAAATCCAAATAATTTTTAAATTAAATTTTTCTTTTAAATTTATGGGACTAATAAAAACGATGGATTGGGCTATTGAGTGCTGCATAGTTTTGTGGCTGCTCTTAGTTTGGCGGAACGAGAGCGCCGATTTTTTTTAATTTCCTCTTTTGTTGGTCTTATGGGTTTTTTAGTTAAAATTTCTAAGTAATTATCCCGAGCTTGATTTTTTAAAAAATTTTTAATAATTCTATCTTCTAAAGAATGAAAAGAAATTACTACTATCTTTCCCCCTGGTTTTAAAACTTCGATTGCTTGGGGCAGGACTGTTTTTAAATTATTTAACTCTTTATTTACGAAAATTCTTAAGGCCTGAAAGGTTCTGGTAGCAAAATGTTTGCCCCGTTGAAAGCCAGGAGTTTTTCTGCCAGGAATTCTTCTTTGATGACGAAAGGGAATCGCTCTTTTGATTACTTCCACCAACTGCACAGTGGTTTTTATTGGTTTCTTTCCCCTCTCTTTTATAATTTCTCTGGCAATTGTTCTGGCAAATCTTTCTTCTCCATATTTTCTTAAAATTTCTTCAATTTCTTTTTCTGAAAACTTATTAATAATTTCTTCTGCCGTTAGTTCAGAAAGGGATTTTTTTGGCCGTTGAAAATCTGGAACGGAATATCGCATATCTAAAGGTTCATCTTTTTGAAAACTGAATCCCCGACCACTTTTTTCCAAATGCCAGCTTGATAGTCCCAGATCAAATAATATTCCCTGAACCTTCCCAAATCTTTTTTGTTTGACAATCTTTTTAAGATTGGTGTAGGAATCGTTTATTAGAATCAATCTCTCTTTTTGTTTTAAATGTTCTTCTTTTAATTTCTTATATAGTTTAGGGTCCCACTCAATCCCCAAAACCTTACCTTCCGGTTTATTTTTCCCAAGAATAGCCAGGGTGTGCCCTCCTTCTCCTATCGTGCAGTCAATAAAGTTTTCATTTGGTTTTGGGTCTAAAATTTCAATAACTTCTTTTTTGAGAACAGGAATGTGAAATCTTTCATTTTTCATTTTTAAATTCCGAGTTCTTTTAACTTGGAAGCTAAATCACCAACTCCCCTCTCCATCTTTTCTTTATATGTTTCCCATTCCTGAACGTCCCAAATTTCCAATCTATTAAAAAGTCCACAAATTACTACATTCTTTTTTAAGTGGGCGTATTTCTTTAGATAGTCGGGTATAAGAATTCGTCCCAATTTGTCTAAATTGACGGCCATTGCCCCTGCCAACATAATTCTGGCAAATCCCCTTGCTTCTTCCTGGCTGGAAGGCAACTTTCCCAATTTATCAGACATCACCTTCCATTCTTTAAGAGGATAAACAATTAAACAATTATCTAAACCACGAGTAATAACCGTGGTTTTACCCAATTCTCTTCGAAATTTGACTGGAAGAGCCAATCTTTTTTTACTATCTATTGTATGTCTATATTCTCCAATAAACATAGTTTTCCACAAAAATAGACACTTTTACCATACTTATCCACAATATCCCACTTCATCTCCTTTATAACCCACAAAAGGGGTTCGAGTCAACTCAGAATAAAGACCCTTTAAAATAGGATGAAACTTAGTAGTTTTTCCACAAAAAATCCACATAAACAAAAAAGCTCCCTGAGAGCTTTTTTTTCTAGATTCTATTTTCTAGATTCTAGATATCATTTAATCTTTAATTCAAAATTTTCTGATAAAACTTCTACTCTATTTCCTCTTTTTAATTTTCCCGATAACAGAACCAGGGCTATCGCATTTTCTATTTTGTCCTGGATTACTCTTCTCATTTCTCGAGCACCAAAAACCGGACTATAGCTCAGTTGAACTATTTTCTCTTTAAGGGGTTTGGTTATTACAAATTCAATATCCTTTTCTTGAAGATTTTTTCTTAGCTTCTGAAGCATCAACTCAGCGATGTCTAAAAGGTTTTCTTTAGTAAGTGGTCTAAAAACAACTACGGCATCAAAACGATTAATAAATTCTGGTCGAAAAATGGCTTTTTCAAAAAGATAATCTAAAAGCATTTGTTTTACTTGAGACCATTCTGTTTTCTCTTTGAGAACTTTAAGAATTATTTTGTAACCTGCGTTTGACGTGGCAACAATAATTGAGTTTTGGAAATCAACCTTTCTTCCAAAACCATCGGTTAAAAATCCTTCATCCAAAACCTGCAAAAATAAGTTTAAGATATTGGGATGAGCCTTTTCAATTTCGTCCAGGAGTATTGAAGAAAAAGGACTTTCTCTTACCTGGGTGGTAAGCAAGCCCTCCTGATAAGAAGAACCTATTAATCTGGAAATGTCTTTTATTGTTTGAAATTCTGACATATCCAGTCTAATCATTCTTGTTTCGGAACCAAAATAAATTTCAGTAAGGGCTTTGGCGGTCTCTGTTTTTCCCACTCCTGTTGGTCCCAGGAATAAAAAGCAACCCATGGGACTTCTTTTTGTTTTGACCTCAGCTCTCGCCCTCCTAAGACAAGCTGCCACCTCCCTAACTGCTTCTTCTTGGTTAATAATTCTTTGATGAATTAAATTTTCTAAATTAAGTAAAATTTCTCTTTCTTTTGTTTCTATTTCTCCAACTGGAATTTCTATTTTTTCTGAAACAACCTTCGCTATGTGTTTTGCTAAAAGCATTGGTTCTTTGGTGCCGACCAAATAAATCATTGTTTCATTTAAAAGGTCAATTTCTCTTTCCGGAGAGGGTAAATTTGGATAGTAGCGTTTGGTATAATTTATAATTTCACGGAGAGCAAGATAGCTAATAAATTTCTTATATTTTCTTTCTAAGGCAAGGGCTAAATTTTCCAAAAGTATTAGAGTTTCTCTTTCTGAAATCTCAGAAACTTCAACCTTTTCAAAAAGAGCCAAAAATGAAGGGTTTTGCTCGATGTTTCTGTGAAGACCGGCAAAAGTTGTAACGACAATAATTTGAAATTTGGGAAATTGCAAATAAGAGGTTAAGAGGCCCGAAATGTCTATTACTCCCGGTCTTTCTCCTCCTCCTACAAAATTATGAAATTCGTCAATTACCAAAATAATATTACCAGCTGATATTACTTCTTTGAAAATTTTATCTAAGATGGCTTCAACGTTTTCTTTGTTTTCAATTTGAGCTAAAAGAGAGGGTAAGTCCAATTCTTTTACTCTTTTGTAATTTATTTCTGGTAGACTTTGCCCCAAAAAACTTTTTACGGTTAAGGCTTGAAAGATGGATTTTCTACCTGTTCCGGGTTCTCCAACTAAAAGAACGTTATTAATTTCCGGATTAGCCAAAATTCTCTCCAAGTGTGCTAGTTCTCTTGTGTGACCAACAATTTCTGGAAAACCCCTTCTTTTCATTTCTTCTGACCAGTCTACTGAAAATTGGTCTAAGGTTACGGTAAAACCCGCTGTCCATTCTTTAGCCAATGAACCCTTTTTAATTAAATTCTTATATTCCCACCACTCCTTTCTTTCCCTGCTTTTCCTTTTTAAATATTCTAACCACCAAACCAGGTTTTCAATATCTCGAGATTTCAGGTTAGAATCAATTAAAATTTTCTTAAAAACTAAATCATGGATGGCCAGAGCGGTCAAGACATCTCCTATTTCAACTCTCGCCCTACCTTTTTCTTGAGCTATTTTGAAAGATTCCAAGATGGTATCCTGGAAATCTTTTGAATAGTTCTCGATAAATTTTTCCGGCTTTAAAATCTTAAAATGAGCATCCAATATTTTCCTGATCTCTTTTGAATCAAGAAGAGCTCGAGAAAAAATAAATTCTAATTCTCTGTTGTTTTTCAAAAGAAAGAAAAATAAAATTGAAGAATTAATTTCAGAAAGCTTTTTTGATTTTGCAAATCTTATTGACTGCCAGATATCTCTAGCCACATTGAAACCTAAAAATTCAGCTAAATTATATTCTCCGGGTCTTGAAAGTGCCTCTGAAATTGGAATTTTTAATTGGGGTTGTTTAAGTTTTGAATTTAAAAAAGACTCTTTTAACCACTCAATTAAAAATAAGTCAAAGAAAACTATAGAAAAATCTAAAAGCATAGAAAGGGTTAATATGGTAAATCTATTAGCAAAAAGACCATATAACACCAGGAAAAAACATATCAAAGATAAAATAAAAAATAACTTCTTGAATATTTTTACAAACCTAAAAATCGGTGTTCTTTCCCATCTTAGGGATTGAAAAATGGCTGCTTTTTGAAGATGGAAATTAAATTCTATATTTTTCATATTTAAAAAAATATTTTAAAGCCAGCCAGTAAAATTAGGGGCAAAATTAGCCATAATATAAAGACAAAGGCTCCTGCAAAGAATATAAAAATTTCAATTAAAAGCCCAAATAATATTAAAAACAACCTTAAAACGGCTCCTAAGGTACGAGAAATTAAATTAGAAACAAAAACTTCTAAATATCTACCGATTTCAAAACCCCTTCCATAAGACCATTTATATCTTCGCCAGTGAGAAAAGAAAGTTTTAATAAGAAAAGGAGTAGAAAAATAATTTAGGAAAAAAACCAAAAAATTCCTCCAGATTCTTAAGAGTTTTCTTGGCATTTCAAAAAATTCCCAAAAGAGCCACTGAAAAATAATGTTTTGTTTTTGAGCAACCTCTCCCATAAAAAAAGAGGGGCTTAGTTTTTTATTAATTTAATTCCCAAACCGGAAATTTGACTGCCTCCAAAAATTAAAAGACCTGCCAGCATTGACCAAATAGCCAAATTAAGCATCCTTGTTATTGCGTCAGCTGGAATAAGCTCTTTAAGCTGCTCTCCTACCGCTTGCTCTATCTGGCTTTGTACATCTTTAGTTTCTCCTTTTTGAGGTAAAGCAATTTCTTCTTTTTTCGTTATTTGAAAAAACTCTGGGACTTTAGTTTGTCCCGTAAAAATATTATAAGAGGAGTAGAGAGTATAAATTATAATGATTAATCCTGTAAAAAATACTAACCAACCAATGATTTTATCGAATTTTATATTAAAACTCATTTTTTAATTTTATTCTCTTTTAATGATACTGTCCAGTTCTTCTAAAATATCTTCTGGTATTGGTACGGGTTCTCCCAACGGGCTTATTCCCGGATACCTCCAGGCCGAGATAATGCGTATTGCCTTCTTGGTTTTTTGATACATTAACCAAATTTCCGTAGGGTGTTTTTTGGTACCGGTTCTTTGCATAACCGCAGTAGTTCCTGGAGCAATTCCTTTTTCTATCCTGACCGGCCTTCTTAAAACTCGCATCAATCTTCTTTCTGATAAATCATACTGTCGCCTCTTCTCTTTGGCATGTTTTGTCCACTGGATTCTTTCATCTTTTTTGAACCCCCTCAAGCCCATATTATCATTAATAAATTACCAACAAAACAGCCACCAAAATCCCCAATAAAACCCCATAAAACACCTCCAGGGAAGTGTGACCCAAAAATTCTTTTAATCTTTCTATTTTCACCGCTCTTTTTTGATATAAGTCCTCAATAATTTTGTTTAACACTTCGGCTTGTTTTCCAGCTGACTGTCTTATTCCTCTTGCGTCAGAGATGACAACTCCAGCAAAAATCGCAGAAAGGGCAAACAGGGGCGAATCAAAACCGAAATTAAGCCCAACCGAGGTTGCTAAAGCAGATACAACCGCACTGTGGGAGCTTGGAAAGCCACCCGTTGCTATAAGTAATCTAAAGTCTACTTCTCTATTTTGTATGATGTTTGTAAAAAACTTTAAAGATTGGGCAATAAACCAGGCAATCAAGGCAGCGGCAAGTGATTGATTTAAGAATATTTCATTAAAAATTTTCATTTTCTTTATTCCTCAAAATTTTCATAGCAAACGATTTGTCTGAGACTCTTTCTTGTTTTTGGCTTTGGCTTATCTGCGGGCCAGCCAAGAGGCATTACGGTAACAACTTTATAAGATGGCGGGATTTTTAAAATTTCTTTAACTTTTTCCTGGGAAAAAGCTCCAATCCAGCAGGTACCCAAACCCTCTTCTGTGGCTTGCAAGGTAATGTGGTCAATGGCAATAGCTAAATCAACAGCATAAGATGGTATCTCACCACCTATAATACGTTCGGGATCCAGGGCTACAGCCACAATTACCACTGGAGCTTCTCTGATGAAGTCCTGGTTATTGGCAGCTTCAGCTAATTGTTTTCTTGTTTCCGGGTCTTTGACAATCACAAATTTTCGTTTTTGAGCATTGCGAGCAGAAGGAGCCAATCTGGCAGCCTCTAAAACCTTCTTTAAAATTTCCTCTGGTATCGGATGAGGTTTATAATGTCTTACGCTTCGTCTGGTTTTTATGGCTTCAAATACATCCATTTTCAAAAAAAATATAATTTTGGTTTTCGACCTTTTTAAATTTCCTTTAATTTATTGTATCTTTTTACGAATAATTTTCAATAAAAAAAGAGGGTTTTTCCCCTCTTTTTGTCTCTCTTTTTTGGATATTAATATTTCGGCTGGGTTTTTAAAACTCTTTCAAAAATCATTTTAAACCAGGATGTGTATTTTTCAGGATTCTCTTCTATGTCTTTCTTTGTTTTATCAGGTTTTTCCCATTTCCAGTCTTCGGCTTCTTCTGGGTTGATTTTGGGATTCCCATCAAATTTTCCGACAAAAACATGGTCAAACTCATATTCGGTTAAATATCCTTTCTTAGCCTTAACTTTTGCTTGATAAATGAAACTAAAAACTTCTTTTAAATCACAATCAATTCCCATTTCTTCTTTTAGTCTCCTCTTGGCTTCCTCTTTGAGATTTCGATTGGGCTCGGGATGGGAACAACAGGTATTGGACCAAAGCCCTCCTGAATGATACTTGGTTTTAGTTCTTTTTTGTAAGAGAAGTTCTCCTTGTGAATTAAAAACAAAAATCGAAAAACAGCGATGGAGCTTTCCTTCAATATGAGCTTTTAATTTTTCTTCTACTCCGATTTCTTTATCTCTTTCATCAACAAGAATTACCTTTGTCATATTTTTAAAATGTAATTTTGTCTGCCAATTTTACTTAATTTCGTAAGTGATGCTTACGGTAACGCTTATTAGGGTTTCTCCGGCTTCAATCTGGGGAGCTTCGCCCCCACCCATTCCCAAGGGTACCTCTGACTCAAAACCATAAAAGCGCGGAAGTAAGACAGACTCTTGAAAATTTATAATTCCTACTAATTTAACCCCCAATTGAGAAGATAGTTCTATTGCCTGTTCTTTTGCTTTTTGAATTGCCTGAATTCTGGCTTCTTTTTTGAATTCGTCTTCTTTTTCAATAGTCAGTCGTAAGTCACCAATCTGATTGGCGCCCGCATCAATGGCTCCCTGAATTATATCTCCTATTTTTTCCAGGTCTCTTATTTTCACCTCCAACGATTGATGTACTTCATAGCCAACCAAAACCCTTTCTCCCTGGGGATAGGGAGGAATCCCTGTTGTTTCATACCATTCATAGCGAGGATAAATGTTAAAGCTGGTTGTTTTGATATCTTTTTCTTCTATTCCCTGACTCTTGATAAACTCAATAACCCCATTCATATTTTCAGTATTTTCACTTAAAGCCTCCTTTACTGTCTTTTCTTCTGTTATCACCGAAAAAGTTACCAGTGCTAAATCGGGTTTTTTATAAACCTCACCCGTAGCTGAAACAGTAAGGGTCTTTTGGGGTTCAATACCTCGCCCGATATATTTTCCTTCTTTCAATTCATTTAAAATATTAACTCCCACCAGAATAATAAGAACCGAAAAAAACACCGTTATTACAACCAAAAAAGCTTTTATTACTTTTTCTTTTTCTATTTTACAATTTGTAAAGTTCATAAATTTTATCGTTTGAAGAGTTTAAATCGACCTTTGTCTTGTTATCTTTTCTATAAAGTCTCTGACAGAGCTGATAAACCAGAGTAAAAAAAGGAAAATCCCCACACTGAAAGACAGAAGAGAAAGAGTAAAAAAGAATGGCTCTTCTTTCTTTAGTAATCCCGAAATTAAATTATGAAAGATAACCCCTATCAAAAAGAGTAAAAAGAGAAGGAAAACTCCTTTAATTTTTTTGAAAAATTTCGTTTCTTTTTGAAGGAAAATTGCCACCCAAAGAGATGTCAAAGCCCAGACAAAAAGACAAATTATTTCTTTTAATGTCATATTTTTATCGAATTTTAGTACCAGGAGGTACTTTTTTATCTGGCAGCAAAAGTATTGGCTCTCCTTCAACATCAGCTGCCAGAAGCATTCCCTGGCTTTCTAAACCAAAAACTCTTTTGGGTTCCAGATTGACAATCACAACAATATCTTTTCCCAATAAATCTTCTGCTTTATAAAATTTAGCAATTCCAGCTATAATCTGACGGATTTCTCGGCCTGAGCTTTTCGAGGGCTTCTCCCCAAAATCTACTTTTAATTTCAAAAGGTTTTCCGCTCCCTCCACCCCCTTTACCTCAATTACCTTCCCTATCTGCAAATCCATTTTTTGAAATTCTTGAAAACTAATCATTTTTTATAATTTTTTAAAGTATTTGTCAAAATCTTTTACTTTTGGTGCCTTCTTACCCTTACCAGCCAAAATAACATACCCTTCTTTTCTGAGATATCTTGTCTGGTTTTTTACTCCTCCGGGAAATTTTTCGTTTAAACTGCCATCATCTCTGATAACTCGCCAATAAGGAGTTATTTTCTTTTTCCCTTCTTTTTTGTCTTCTTCTGCTATCTCAGCTGCGATTCGAAGAAAAATACCGGTAGTAAGAGGACAGGTTGAATCTGCTTTAAAATCTCTCGCTAAACGTTCTCTTATTTTTGTTATCGTAATAAGTTTACCATTAGGTACCTTGTTAATCAATTTATCAATAAGCAAGGGGGTCGGCACAAGCACTTTTCTTCCTCCAAACCTCTTTTCCCATTTTTTAGGACCGGTAACAACTTTAGGTAAACCTTTTGGAGGATTCTCTAATTTTTCTCGCCAGCTTTTTTGTTTTTTAGCCATATTTTTATTATTCTATGAGTTTATAATCATCATTTTTAGTTGCTCCTATTTTAAGCTCAATTGACCTTTTAATTTGGGGCAACTCCCAGGGATTAATGTTCTTTAAGTCATTTCCCTCAAAACTCTGAATTATTTTTATGCCCTCAACGTCTATAGCTACCCTATCGGTGGAGGCTAAAATTAGATTTGGTTCTCTAATTTCTCCTTCAGCCGGACCTTCATTAATAAAACATTTCCTGGCATCCATGATAATCAAATCAGGTTTGATAAGTTGATTAAGTTCAGCAATTTTTTCCTGAAGACGGCTAAGATGAAGAACAACTCTTTGGGAGGGTTTCAAAAAACCGACAGATAATTTTAAAGCCCCGGTAAATTGGGCGTAAATATGGGTTTTAAGACAAGGTAATAAAATTAGTTTATCTGCTCGGTCTAAAAATGAGGAAAGAGAAGCGGTTTTTAAGTACTTTCCTCTGGGTATTTCTTTTTTGACCCACTTTCTTTCATCAAAAACATAAATCCGGGGAGGTCTGGCCATATTTTCTAATTTAAAAACACCCATTTCTTCCATAACCTTTCTGGTATTTAGACTCATGGTGGAAGAATCACCAATCATTACCAATTTTGGATGAAAATCGTAGATTAAATCTACTACTACTTTTAAAAACTCCACATCAGTAGAAGCCGGAAAGGGGTCTGCCGTGTTTAGGTTGGGTTTTAACAAAACAACGTCTCCTCGATTAATAATTTTTTTGAGACCACCAATTAAATTCACCGCTGTCGAAACAGAATCTTTTAGATTATTTTCAACTTTTACTTTACTTACTTTAATCATGTTCATAAATCCTGTGCCACCAAAATTTCCCCTGCCAAAAACCAAAAAAAATACCCGCAACGAGAAGAATCACGGTTCCAATATGATGAATTAGAAACCACTGAGACCAGGAAAAACCCCAACTATACCTGGAAAAGTCTTGAGTTAAAAGACCAATGTACCAAATTTCAACTAAAGCGTGGATTAAAAACTGAAGTAGTATTCCCAGAAAAGTAAAGGCAGCAATATAAATGGTTTTTTTCATTTTAGTTTGAATATTGAAAATAAAGCGGAGTACCGTTCCAACCTTGGGTATCGGTTTTTAAAACCCCGACCCCTCCGCCTGGTGTCGGAACCGTAATCAAAAGAGTAACCGTTTCTTTTTCGTTTTCAAGGTTAGCATAAAGAGCGCATTTGCTACCATCGGCATTGACCGTATAAATGTATTTTGATTCGCTCTCTGTTCCTGTCTTGGGATCTTTGGGGATATTAGAAAAATATTGGCTATATTGAGGGTTTTCATTTTTAATTTCTTCTGTCAGGGGAACAAGGTCGTACTCACCTTCACCATCCTTGGGCAAATAACAAGAAAGGGTTAAAAATCTTCCAAATTGAGCTATTTCTGCCTTTCTTTTTGCATCTCTGCCTTTTTCTCTGGCCCCGGAAATAGATACTAAAATAATCGAAGACAGAATTCCTATAATAGCTATAATAATAAGCATTTCAACAAGGGTAAAAGCTTTTTTCTGGGAACAATTTTTATTCATTTAAATATCTTAAATTCTATTTAAAATTGAGCCAATTATTGCTCCAGGAACAGAATCCACACTCGGGATTAGAGGCAGGCACAGGCCCGGTAAGCAATTTTGCAGCTGCTTCAAAAACTTTTTTAGCTTCCGAAGGATTGGTTTTTACCTCAACTGGTTCAATGTCAAATCTTACAATACCATTTTCTTTTATTTCTCTCGGAATATAAAAGAGAAGATAAGCAAAAGAAGGGTGTTTAAATCCATTGGCCTCTAAAAGAAGAGTGTAGCAATTGAGTTGATTATGATAGTATTTTTCTGAATCTTCTTTGAGGTCAAAACCTCGAGTTTTGTAATCAACGGGAATATAAACAACCTGCCCTGAGCCAATCGAAGAGTCTTCCAGAACAAAACATTCATCTAACGCCCCCCTTAAAGCAGCGTTTAAATCTTTATCTTCATATCTTAAATTAGAAACTCTCCAATCTCGCCAATTATCAAGAAGTTTTTGATTTTCCAACAATTTTCCTTTTACTTTTCCCTCAATTTCAGGGGGCAATTTATCCATTGCTCGATATTTATCAAAGTATTTTTTTATCAAAAGGTCCAGTCCGCTGGGAAGTGAAGACATGGGCCCCTGGGGTCGATAAATTTTCTTAGCTTTATAAAGCCAGAAGCATCGTGGACACTCTAAAAATAAATTTAGTGAAGATGGTGAAAGTTCAAATTTAAAATAATTCATAGTTTAAGGTTGAAGAATATCTTCGGTTCTTCCGTTAATTGAGATTATAACTTCATTGACCGTGGGAAATTGTTTTAGGGTTTCGCGAATTTCAGCTCTAATTGCTGCTACCCTGCAGGAGCCCCCAACCTGAAACTCTAATTGTTCATCAAAATCAACTTCTGCTACTCCGTTCTGAATTGTTAATATCTGAATTTTAACACCAGGATTAATGCTGGTAAAAAACCCCTCTTCTTTTTCAGCATCAGTGGGACCCTTAAAAAGTTCTTCGAGGGCTGCTCTGGCTACTGCCTGGGTTTTAATAATTTCTCTTTCTACCGGAAAAACTTTATTGCAAGAAAATTCCGGGTCTAATCTACTGTTATTGAAAAAGACCTGAACAATCATTGTTTCTGGCAGAGTGGGAGTTTCATCTGTCTTTTTTCCAAAAATAACCAGATAAAGAAATCCTAAAATAATTAAAATGAGAAAAGTTATTATTAAGATTGAAATGTTTTTCTTCATATTTTTGACCTTTTATTTTATCAAATAATTACCAAAGAAGCGATTTTATTCCTGAGAAGTGGCTAATTGACCGCAGGCTGCCTTTATTTCTTTACCAAAGCTATGCCGCAAGGTTACCCCCAAACCATTCCTCTTCAACATATTCTGAAACTCTAAAATAGCTTTTTCTTCTGAGCTCTTAAAGCCTGTTTCGGTTTCGTGATATCTTATTAAATTGACATGGAAAAGGGGTTCGTTTTTTAAAAGCTTAACTAATTTTTGGGCAGAATGCCTATCATCATTAATGTCTTTAAGCATTATATACTCAAAAAATAATTTTCTTTTTGTGGTTCTGACATAATTTTTGGCAGCTAAAATTAATTCTTTTAGGGGGTATGTTTTGTTAACGGGCATCAAATATGTTCTTTGCTTATCCTCCGGGCTATTTAAAGAAACGGCTAAATTAATTTCCAGATTTTCTTTTTGCAACCTTTTAATTCCCGGAATAATTCCTGCTGTAGAAATAGAAATTGCTCGAGCTCCCAAATTAAATCCATCTTTATCATTTAAAACCCTGATTGCCTTCAGAACGTTTTCGTAATTCAAAAGTGGTTCTCCCATACCCATAAAGACCACGTTTAATTTTTTATCTTTTTCTTTCTCGGCAAAAAAAAGAACCTGGTCTGTAATTTCTTGCCAATTAAGATTTCTTTTAAAACCCATTTTTCCCGTAGCACAAAACCTACAACCCAAGGGACAACCTACCTGGGAAGAAACGCAAACGGTTTTTTTTCCGTATTTATGCCGCATCAAAACTGTTTCAATGTAAAAACCGTCTTTCAGTTGAAAAAGGGCTTTTTCTGCCTCTTTCCCCTTTTTAATATCTTTCAATTTAAAAACAAAAATTTCAATTTCTTTTTTTAGTTTCTTTTTTAATTCCTCGGGAAGAGCGGTCATTTCTTCGAAATTAAAACAGAAATTCTTAAAAACCGCCTGGTAAATTTGGCGGAAACGATACTCAGGCTCTTTTTCTTCTTTTAGAAGTTTTTTAAGTTTTTCCAGTTCCATAAAATTTTATTTATTTTCTTTTTCAAACAGGTTTTTAAAAATCTGAGCAAAATCTATTCTATCAAACACCAATTCCCCAATTATAGCAAAAGGTATAGCAATTAAAATCACAATTCCAATTACTCGCCAGGTGATAGGTTCTTCCGTTGCTAATTTAATAGCAACCATGTCTTCGGTAATTCCCAGCAAGATACCAAAAATTAAAAACTCAAAAATTATTTCTATTTTTTTCCAGTTCATAATTTTGTTATTTCTTCTAAAATTAAAAAGAAGATAAAAATGTTTTTTTCATATTTTTCCTACTGGTATTATATATAGGGGGGTTTCCTCTTCTGAAAGATTGAGTATCTTTTTAACTTCTTTTTCAGAAAAAGCACCTATCACCACAGCACCCAATCCTAAAGCTACGACCTGTAAATATACGTTTTGAGCGACATGTCCTGCTTCCATATGAACGTATCTGATGCCGCGTTCTCCATATTTTCTGGTTGTTCTGGTATAAAAAGCAGTAATCACCAGATTCATTGCTGCCTCAGTTATAAAGGTTTGACCTAAAGCTGCTTGAGTCAGCTTATCACTAATATCTCCTTCAAAAATGTTTTTTAATTTGTGTTCTTCGGGCAAATATTGATAAACCCCAGGTTTAATTCCTTTTATTTTTTTCGTTACCAAATAAACCTCTAAAGGATAGAGAGCGCCAGCTGAAGGAGAGGTTCTGGCCCCCCACTCAGAATCAGTAATGCCCTGGGCTGCCCACAAAATTTGGGAAATCTGTTTTTGGCTCAAACTCTCATCTTTATATTCTCTGATACTCCTTCTTTTTAAGAGAGCTTCTTCAACTGAAACTTTGCTTTTTGTTTGAGGAGAAGAAAGAATAATGGTTTTATTTTGTATCATATCGCTTTCTATTAGGTTTTTTTTATCTTGCACTATCCAATTTTTTCTTTACTTCGTAGGGGTTTTCAATGTTAATTAATTGAATTTCCGGAAGGTCGGTTCCGGCTGTGTTGATAACTAATTTGCCTGTTTTAAAAAATAATCTTTCAAAAAATGGCTCCTCAATTCTTACATCGGTAATTTTGCTGTAATCAACGCTAATTAAATTGGTAGATAGCCACCCTTTTAGAACTAAAACTCTTTTGTTGGTAAAAGCATAATTATTAGCTCGCCTCAAATACCAACCCCAAAGAAATCCTGTAATAATGAAAACTATTCCTATTCTATATAAAAACAGGAGGGGAATCCCCAAGACGATCCAAAAATTCCGGGCTATAGCTATATATCTTTTTCCTAAACTAAATTCAAATTTAATTTTTTCTTCCGGGGATAATATCCTTTGCCATATTCTTTTTGGTAAAACCTTAGACATATCTTATCTCAAAATCCTCAAATTCCCCTTTATAATCTTCAAATTCTTCCTCAAAGCCATCTACCTGGGCCCTTGAGGGCCCTTTTTTAGCCCAATTTAGCATTTCCCGAACCATTTCTTCATCTCCCTCAAAAATCGCTTCTACCCGGCCATCTCCCAGGTTTTTAACCCATCCTTTTATTCCTAATTCCTGGGCTTTTTTTCTGGTGTGGGCTCGAAAAAATACTCCCTGGACCAAACCCGAAACTAAAATATGAACTCTAACTTTTTCTGGCATGTATTTTTCGATTAAGAACCAAAACCTTTAAGGCGCTGGCTAAAGTGTTAATTTTGTATTCTTTTCTGGCTCCATTACTTCCCCGTTGAACGTCTCCTTTCCCGGCTCGAGGATTGATGATGAACTTAATTTTCACAATAACTTTCTTTGTTTAAAGGCGGAAGCTATTTCTAAAGCTTTTTTCCTTCCCTGTTTTGTTAAAGCAAAAACAGATTGAGGGTCTCCGATAATAAGCTTCATTCTTCTAAGACTTCTCAACGGGCGGTCTAATTTCCGGGAATCTGGCAATTTGGGATGTTGAGAAAGACAAAAGGCCTTTGGAAAAAGGCTAAAACAAATATAAACCAGGTTTTCAAAGGTGCATTTTTTTTCATTGCCAACCAGTGAATAAATTCCGAAAAGAATCAAGTCGTGAATCGGAGCTTTTTTATAAATTTCCTCGGGCAAAGAGATTTTTTTGGCCATCTTCTTTTATGGTGCCATTTAAAAGAACTTTTGTCAAAACAAAAAGCGTCAAAAGACGCTTAATCAAAAGCAAAATCAGACAAATAGATGTTCAAATTTACGAGCCAGCTGTACAGGTCAAGGTAACGATATCTTCGTAGATTCCATAGATTTTGGTAGAGGTAGCTGCTGCTTTCAAGGTTAACCAAATTATATCTTCAAAACCGGGACCAGTAGTATCTGCTAAATCATTGTTTGTAGTTTCCAGGCCTCCAACAGTATTTGTGCTGGTAGCGTGATTATAACTGGCAGAGATGGTCACCTCAGGGTCTGAGCTGGTAGCTTGAGCTCCGTAGCCATCGTTTCCAACTAAAAGAGTTGTAGAAGCTGAAGAAATCTGAGCTGTTCCACATCCATTCTGGTGACAAAGGGCTGCATTCAGACTTTTAATGTCAATTGAATATCCTGAGGTATTGTTTGTTCCAGCCGTTAAGCTAATGACAGAGCTGCTGGCAATATGGACACCTCCTGTTGAATCTACCATCTCAGGACTTAGAGTTGTTGAGGTAGCAGACACAGAGAAAGAAATCCAGGATTTAATTGTTGCTTGAACACCTATTGTTTCAAGAACTTCATAGGTACAGTAGATGCCCCATTTTCTTGCGCTTCCCTCAGTCCAAGAAATAGGATTAGGCCAGTCGTCAGTAAAATTGTTGCTGGCATATTTATAATTTACCGCAGCGGTATCATAATATACGTAAATTTCTGCACTGGCTTTAAAGGATAACCGATAGTTTATGTTAGAAGAAACACTTGGCGAGCCTGAAAAATTGGCAGTTACCCAACTAGGACTCCCAGATAAATTAACAGCTTCTGTCTCGGCTTCCAAAGATTCATTACTAGAATCGTAAAGCGCCATCTTTATTTGATCGCCACTATTCCTTCCATAAAAAGACATGGAGACACCAGTGCCATTAGAAGAAGGACTATATGTGTCTCCTCCAGTCATTGCGTAATTTTCGCCTACAAAGGTCCAGTCAGTAGTAGGTGTAGTATCATATCCAAAAGTAGGATCAATTGTAATAGGATAAACCGCACTATTCAAAAAATCCTGCGAGATGGTTATGCTTAAACTTCCTGACTGTTCGTCTATATTTAACTCACCCCAAATCTCCCAACCATTAGAGTCTATAATCTTTGGTCGGTAAATATGAAATGCTTTTCCTGCTTTGTATTTTTCCGCTTCTTCTTTGCTTGAATGTATATTTCCTTTCGTAGCGTGATAAACCGCATAAGAACCAACAACATTTTCTGGACGAAAAGTATCAGCTACTCCATCTCCATCTTCATCAGCCCAAGTAGGATGGTCAGGGTCCAAGGAAGGTTGATAGTAAAATTTTAACCCTTGAGTTTCTATTGGAAAAATAATTTGATTTGTTTCTGGTTTTTCGTATAAAATAGTGTCAAACTCTACTCCACCTTGTTCATTCTGCGTAAAAGTGTGGGTTCCTGCAATTTCTTCTGTTATCTCTTGTGGTTCCCTGGGATAAAACTCAATGTTAACTTTAGGTTGATTTTCTTTTGCTTGAACAGAGGATTTAGAAAATATTCTTTGCCACAAAGAATTATTTATAGTTTGTTTATTGCCAATTGTAGAATATCTAATTTTATTCCCTACTAAAATAGGATTTTCTGAGGTTATATAGGGTATGCCAACCTTCAAATAAACTTCGTTGTCCCATTTGTTTAGTTTAAGATAGGGCTGGGGAGGTGAATGTTTTTCTATTCCTATTTCAACTAAATTATTATCTAGAGTTTTAAAAGCAAAAGTGGTTGGTGCGATCTCTTTTATTTTTAATTCCTGTATTTCTTCTTTATTATATATAGCTTGAACCTGATTTATCCGATTATTGGAAAAATAAAAAATCACTAATCCAATCAAAAGAAGTAAGGTAAAAAACAATATTTTATTCCCGCTTTTCATGTCTTTCCACGACCCGCTAAAATTTTAAGACAGGAATTAAAATAATGAAAAGAAGCAATAAAAGCCTAACATCTCATCTCATTTTTAGTATAAGATAAGATTGTAAGAAACACAATGTGTCCTATTTCTTTAATGGTGGACGGTATAGGATTTGAACCTATGACCTCTGCGATGTGAACGCAGCGCTCTACCCCTGAGCCAACCGTCCAACCTAATATATTTTATCATTCTGAACTCAAAAGTAAAGTTTGTTAATTTTGATAAAAGATTATAAAATTAAATTGATGCAGGTTTTTGAGCTTTATTTTAATGCCGGATTGCAATCAGACCTTATCTTTGAAAGCTTTTGTTATGAGCCCGAAAATATCTACGAAAGAAGGGTGGGAAGTTTATTTATGGTGGGCGCCCTTAAAAATGCCTTACCTAAAAATCATTATTTTTTAAATAAATTATCAAAAG
>Ga0111217_105_pt1 | contig 48242 bp, 48 predicted proteins | sample DeeMarSWOR152_54_FD_80248 | JGI IMG/M metagenome (GOLD analysis project Ga0111217, IMG submission 80248) | Parcubacteria bacterium DG_74_3 | reverse complement strand
TAATGACGTGTGCTTCGTAGGCTGACATAGCAGCTATTCCACCAATCACAACCAAAATTGTAGATAATCCAAACAATATTTTCTTTGACATAGTTGTTTTGACTCTTAAAAAGTTTCTTTTAAAACCTAAAAGAGCTGAATTAAACTACTCTATTGGGCCGACGGAAGGACTAACACCGGTTACCTCAATCCAGAGATCACAGCCGTAATCTACATCATTTGTAGGAACGGTGGGACAACCAGCTGGCCAATCCTGACCAACATATCCTGCAACTGGAGGAACTTTTAAGTCAAGCTTCCAAAGATCAAGAATATCTTGACCTTCTTTTGTCAACATACCAGTAGCATCAGGAACGTTAGCAAGGCAGTCGACGTATAACACAATGTCTTGCCCGCCACCACCGTTACCACCGTTCTGTAAAACATAACCGGTTTCGCCAGGTGCGAATGTGTAATGAGGAAAGACTGGATAAGTTTCCCCGCCTATTGTGGCTCCTGGTTCTGCTACACCATGGTCTCCTACAGGAAGTCCTTCGCTGGAATGAATCCCGCCTCCGACCGCATGTGTACCTGCGGGGCAAGACCAGCCACCCCATCCGGTCCCACTATAGTACAAAACAGCCGAAAGGTAACGGGTCGGTTGTATACAATAATCTCCTGCTGCATCTTCTACATAATAGCTCGGGTGAGAAGTATCATTTCCATCTTCTGGATCAGCATCCACTTTTGATAAGAATTGGCAGAGGTTTTCCATTACCCTGTAATCTACAGGACATTCGTGTGTGGCATAATCAACAGAAGCATAAGGTCCTTGCTTACATTGTTCTCCTGTCGGAATTTCATAAACACATTCACACTTTGGCTTTTGCTTAATAACGTATTCAACATCATCTACTCTATTTGCTGCCTGAAAAGAGCTACTAAGCTCAACAGTAAATTGTCTCTCTACATATTCTTGTGGGAAAACTGTTCCAAAAGCAATTTCATCTGGATGAACATACAAAGCGTTCTCAATGTGAGCTGTCACGTTAATGACATGGGCTTCATAAGCTGCTAAACCTGCTATTCCAGCCAAAACAGCTAAAACAGAACCTAAAGCTAATATTTTCTTTGACATTTTTGTTTTCTGTTATTTATTCTTTTCTGTTAAGTGGCTCGCCTCAGGCTCTTCCTCTCTCACCCGCCCAAGCTCTAGCAAAGGCGAGCAAGCCTTCGGCTTTCTTCCCCCAGTCCCCCTAGCTAGGATTTGGAGAACCTGGGGTAAGCCACTTAATCTTTCGACCTTTTTCTTGGGTTTTTTTCCCAGTCCCTACCCCGAACTCCTCTAATTCGGGGCTTACCCCCGAACCAGAAAAAATTCGGTTCGGGGCACGGCCCAGGATAGAGCCCAAGCCCCCATGCCCAAATAGTTAAAAAGTTTAGGTACGAGAGTCTGAGCTCTACTTTTATTTTTTAAAAAAACAAATAGCGAAGCTAAAACTTCGCTATTTATAAAAACCTAACCTTATCTGAGAAGGATATTGGCAGTAAAAACTATTAATGAATTTCCACCTTTTTATTCGATATATCACTTCTTTCCCATCCTATTCCTCCTCAAGATGGACTAAGCATTTTTTAATCTTATCCTCAACTAAAAAATGTGTCAAGTGCTGAATTTTTTGAGAGGTTCTCTAACGGGCCCCCAATTAGGGAGGAATTTCTTTCTGCCCAAATTTGCAAAGCAAATTTTGGCAGATTCTAATTGGGCGCCCGAAGAAAACCCCTCTATTTTGACATTAAAAATCCAGCTAAAAAACTGGACCTATTAAAAAACCACCTCCTTGCCTCCTCCCTTTCTATTGTGGCTTCTGAAATTTATCATAATCTGAATTTCTTTCCTCTATTCCTCCAATAATCCCTTTTTGGTGGTTTAAGCTCACTGGATATAAATTAACAAAGACAAAAAACCTTGTCAAGAGGACAAATGTCCTATGCTTGTCCTACCTTATTTAAGTTCAACTTTGGCTCCAGCTGCTTCAAATTTCTTTTTGATTTCCTCTGCTTCTGCTTTCTTAACATTCTCTTTGATTGTCTGAGGTCCAGAAGCTACAGCTTCAACTACATCCTTTGAATCTTTTAATCCCTTTTGGGTTATATCTCTAACAACCTTAATCGCCTCAATCTTTTTTTCACCTGAATCAGTGAGAATCACATTAAAAATAGTTTTTTCTGGAGGAGCACCACCTGCTGGAGCTACTGGAGCTGCTACCACAGGAGCTGCAGCTGAAACTCCGAATTTCTTTTCTAAAATCTTCACTAATTCAGCTAAATCCAAAACACTCATTTTTTCAATTTCCTCAATCAATCTTTTGAATTTTGCCGGAACCGCAACTGGCTTTTTTTCAGTTTTTTCCTCCTTGCCCTCCGCAGCCTTGGCAGAGGAGGGTTTTTTGATTTCTTCTTTTTCTTCAGCCATATTCTTTAATTAACGTTTAATTGCGCTAAGCGCATAAATTAGACCTTTTAAGTTGCCCTCCAGAACATTGACCAAATTCGTGGTGGGCGCTGAAAAAACTCTTACCAAATTGGCCAAAAGTTCTTTTTTGGTTGGTAATTGACCTAAAGTAATCATTTTCTCAGCATCTAAAAACTCATCTTTTTGACTTTCAATATAACCCCCTAAAATCTCTAAATTCTCATTTTCTTGAGAGAATTGATAAACCACTTTGGCAGGCGAAATTTCGTCTTCAAAACCAAAAACCAGGGCTATTTCACCTTTTATTTCTTTGGGGTCTGTTTTAACTTTGACTTCTTTAAAGGCTATTTTCATTAAGGTCTTTTTAGCTACTAAAAGCTCGGATTTTGCCTGTTTTAACCTCTGCCTTAAATCAGACAGGTCTTTAACTTTCAAGCCCGAAAAATCAACAAAAATCATTGCTTTTCGCCGAGCAATTTTTTCTTTCAAGTTTTTGAGAATTTTCTCTTTTTGCTCTTTAGTTAATGCCATAATCTCTAGAAAATAAAAAATCTGTGTATACCACAGACTTATACCAAGTAACGTTTGTTATATGTTACTTGTTACTTGTTTTTTGTTACTTGATATATCCTCGGCAGGACTTACCCTGAGCTAGTCGAAGGGCCTGCTGTCTGTGGATGTTTTAATCTTACTGGTTTTTATTTTTCTGTCAAGACCTCAACTATTTTTTCTCCAAATTCTCTGGCTGCAGCCGGGCCATTACCAGTAATAATTTTTTCGTCAACGACCACTGGTTTCGCTTGATAAGTTGCTCCCTTTTCCTCCAAAGTTTCAATTGGACTTTTATCCATTGGCGAGCTCCAGACGGTTGCTTTCTTTTCCTCCAGAACCCCGGCTTTAGCTAAAATAACCGGGCTAATGCAAATTGATGCCAAAACTTTGTTGTGGGAAATTGTTTTTTGAGCTACATCATAAGAATCTTGATTATCAAGACTGGAAAGACAACCCGGACCTCCCACAAAAATTATCGCATCGAATTCAGCAGGATTTATCTCAGAAACCAACAAATCTACATTTACTTGTCCCCCGTCTGCTCCAATAGCTTGACCTATTTGATTGGAGGCAGTTTTAATTTCAGCTCCTGATTTTTCTAAAATTTCTTTAGGAACAAAATATTCTTCATCGCGAAAATTCCGAAAAGCGACTATCATTACTAATTTTTTATTTTCTAATGTTTTTTCTGGCATAGCTTTAAATATTTTACTTTAAATATTTTGCCTTAGCAAGGTTGTGCTCTTCATAATTTTTACTAAAAATTGTTTCTCCTCCGGGTATGGAGAGATAAAACCAATAAAAACTATCTTCAGGGTATATGGCAGCTAAAATACTCTCTAAGCCAGGATTGCAAATTGGACCTAAAGGAAGGCCTTTATATTTGTAGGTATTATAGGGTGAATCGATTTCCGTATCTTCTTTGGAGACTTTTATTGTTTTCTCTCCGGTAATGTAGTTCAAGGTAGCATCAACCTGTAAGGGAATGTTATTTGCTAACCTTTTCCATAAAATTCCAGAAACCAATTTTTTTTCTTCAGGGGTTTTAACCTCTTTTTCAAGTAAAGAAGCCATGGTAATGATTTCAAAAATTGATTTTTCTTGTATTTTTATCTCTTCTCTTAAATCAGCAGTTAATTTTTTATCAAAATTATCCAACATTTTTTTTACGATTGTTTCGAGTGTTTCCCCGCGATTTATTTGGTAGGTGTCGGGAAATAAATAGCCTTCCAAATTCACGTTTTTGGGTTTGTCTTCTAAAAATCCAAATTCGTCTGAAAAATCCTTTGGTGTGGGTAGTTCTTCGGTCACCGAATAATCTATCAGGGGAAAGCCTATTAATTCAAAAAGTTCTTCAGCCTGGAACATTCCAAGGTTTTCGAAATACCAGGCAACATCTCGCAAGTTCCAACCTTCGATTATGGTAATTTTTTCTTTGATTACATCTCCTGAGATTATTTTTTGGGAAATCTCTGAAATAGACATTCCCGGGCTAAAAAAATATTCTCCGGCCTGAAGTTTTCTTTGTTCACCCTTTAAAATTACGTAAAAAGTAAAAAAAAATCTGTTTTTAATCAAACCTAACTCTTCTAACCTTTCTGCAATTTGAAAAAGATTGTCTCCTCTTTTTACTAAAAATGCCATCTCCTCCCGGGAACTAAAGCTTTTAGGCAAGTAAATGCCGTACCATACAAGAAACAAGAGACAAGAGACAAGAGACAAGAGAACAAAGATTACCGATTTGTTTGTTTTTTTCTTAGCGTTTGGATTTTTGTCCATTGTTTACTGATCACTGATTAAAGGTACAAATACAAACCCCGGGTATTCGTGCTCTTTAAATTCTGTTTCTGATTTTTTAATAAAAAGATAAATAGAGGTACCTATGGGCACAACGATTCTTCCTCCAACTTTTACTTGTTCTTTCCAGGCAGGAGAAATAATTTGGGCAGAAGCTGAAACTAAAATTTTATCAAAAGGGGCTTCTTTTTTGTAGCCTTTGGAGCCATCAGCCAAAATAAATTCAGCTCTTCCCTTTTCTATAAAATTATATTTTTTTGTATTTTTCTCTCCAAATTCTTTCAATTCTGGCACAATTTCAATCGCAATCACTTTGCCTTTTTCTCCTACAATTTCAGCCAAAAGCGCTGTGGTCCAACCAGAACCTGAACCTATATCTAAAATTTTATCTCCTTTTCGGGGTTCTAACTGCTCTAACATAAAAGCTACTACCAGGGGCTGGGAAATTGTCTGACCCTGCCCAATGGGTAGAGCCGTGTTTGCTTCGGCTAAATTTTTAAGGTCAGATGGCAAAAAATCCACCCTTTTAATGGTGTGAAAAGCTTCAATTATTCTCGGGGTTTTTAACCACCCGCCCTGAATTAATTCATCAATTAAACTCATTTGTTTATTTTTGCTCCTTTTTTAACCTCTCGATCTCTTTTTTTAATTCAGCCATTTTTAGCTCTCTACCGATGGTCAGTTTCTGGAATCTCTCTAGTTGACTGACTCTTTCTTGGAGTTCTGTGGTTCTGGCTTTAACCTTTTGGTCTAAGTTCTGGGTTAGTTCTCTGAGTTCTTTGGTTCGGGCTTGAACCTTGACTTCGAGAACTGATTTGGCTTCTTCAGCTTCTCTTCTTTTTTCGAGGAGTTCGGTTAAAAAGAGCCTGGTGCGCCAGATACCGATAGAAAAAAATAACATAAAAAAGATAATAAATAGAAAAGTCAAAATAAGGTCGTAGAAGGGAAAGGGAAAGCCAATATTATGGTAATAAAGAATTAATAACCCACAAAAAACTACTCCGGTCAGAACAGACAATAGGGAAACCTTAATATCGTAAAATATTATTCCCAAAAAAGCGGGTGTGGCTAAAAAAATTAAAAACAAAGGACGGGTATATTCAGGGTCGCTGGTAAAGTAAATCCATAAGCTCGTCACAAAAGGAATGTAAATTGCCAATATATACTTTAAAAGCCATACTTTTAAATTTTTTTTCCAAGAAATGAAACTATAAATAAAAATTACAAAAGCCCCAATAACCAAAATCGAAAAATTATACCAACTGACAATGCCTATCTTCAAAATCTCTTGGTCTATAAATTCAATCACAAAGGAAGAAATTATGAAAAATAAAAAGCCAAAAATAATCCACTTGAAAATAAGCTTTTCTTGTTCTCTTTGAAAAGCTTCAAATTCTTTAAAAGACAGTTTAGTTTCTTCCTTCATATTTTTTTATTGAGAACAAGTGTTCTTCCTAATGGTTTTTATGCATTTGTTGGTCTTTAATCATTTTTAAATTATACCATAATAAAAACCCGAGAAAACTTCTTCAATAAATTTAGGGCAGGCTCTCGGGCGAAATCATTGTGCGGGAAGACTTCCCGCACAATTGGGTTTATTTAGTGGGGTAAAGAGAAGATTTTTGGATAATGATTTTATAAATATTTTCGATGAAGTCCCCACCTGCGTAACCTACGATAAAACTCAGAGCAGGAGTAAAATCACCAAAGAGATTTAAACCAACCTCTTTAACGGCCATTGCTGACAAAAGCCCAATGACTCCGGAAAGAAAAGACATTCCCAGAAAATAAGGCAAATTAAAACCAACGTTTTTGTAGGAATATTGGTGTTTGACAAAACCTACCAATCCTCTGGCTACTCCTCCACCAAAGCTGGCAATTAAAATAGAAAAATACATATGCTTTTAGATTATTATTCGTATCTACGAAGAGCGTCGACCGGTTTAAGTTGAGCTGCTCTTCTAGCTGGAAGAAATCCAGAAAGACAACCAACAAAGAAGGAGAAAAACAAACCAAATAAAATTAAACCAGGTGAAATTATAGCAGAAAAATAAACCACCGGATGAGCTTGACCGTATTTCTCAATAACTTTTGCAAAAATAGCTCCCAACAACGTTCCTCCCACTCCCCCACTGAACCCGATAATTCCTGCTTCAAAAAGAAAAATTGTCAGGATTGCTGAGCTTTGAGCGCCAACAGCTTTCATAATTCCTATTTCTCTAGTTCTTTCCCGAACAGCAGTAAACATAGTATTGGTAATTCCAATTCCACCAACCACAATAGCAATACCAGCAAAAATTATAATAGCAAATTGAATGATTGACAAAATGTTGCCTGCGATATCACCCATTTTTTCTGAGGTAATAACGCTAAAATCTGCCACATCTGTTCCTGCTCTTCTTTTCCTTGTTTGCTGAAGATTTTCTTTTATATCTTCAGCTACCTTATCTGCCAAAGCACCTTCTTCAATTTTAACCATCACATATTGAGCCGTATCTCTTTTCTCTCCGGTTAATTCTTTATAAATGGGGGTGTCCATATAAATAAAAGAGTCATCGGTTTTGCTACCTAAAGAATTTAAGATTCCCACTATTTCAAATCTTCTTCCCTTGAGAATAATTTCTTTATTCACTTTTACTTTTTCTTCAAATATTTCTTTAGCTACCTGCTGACCAATTACAACCTCTCTTTTCCCGGGGATGGGCCATTTCCCTTCTTCTAAACTCCATCCCTGAAATTTTTCTAAAATATCCCGGCCTTCTTCCCAGGGAACACCAGCTAAAAATACTGTTTTTCCCTCATCTTCATATCTGGCCACAACACTTTTGTAAGACATGGTCAGTACCCTATCTACGCCTTCTGTTTTTCTGATGGCTTCAATGTCTTCTTTTTGTAATTCAGCTCCGCCTAAAAACATGGCTATGGGATTAGATAGGTCGCCCGGCATAATAAAAATCATTTCCCCTCCTAAAGCTCTAAGTTGTTTAGAAATTGTTTCTTTTATCCCTTCGGACAAAGAAAGTAAACTAATAATTAAAAAAACACCAATAACAATACCTAAAATAGTCAACCAGCTTCGAAGAGACCTCATTCTTAAATTTCTTAAAGCTATCTTAAAATATTCATTTATTTGGACCATAAAGCTTTTTTGGCTTTTACTTGATTGATAGACGTTTGACCATCGACGATATTAACCGTCTTTTTGCTATAAGCTGCAATGTGAGGGTCGTGGGTGACTACAGCTATGGTTTTGCCTTCCTTCTGGTGAAAATTTGTTAAAATTTCCATTATCTTTTTTCCAGTTTCTGAGTCTAAATTTCCAGTAGGTTCATCAGCGATAACCAATTCGGGATTATTGGCAAAAGCTCTGGCTATAGCTACTCTTTGACGTTCACCGCCTGAAAGTTCAGCAGGTTGATGAGAAATTCTATCTTCTAAACCAACTGATATTAAAAGATTTCTTGCTCTTTCTCTTCTGGTTTCTTCTGGTATTTCTTGAAAAATCATAGGAAGGGCTACGTTTTCAAGGGCAGTAAGGTGAGGGAGTAAATTAAATTCTTGAAATACAAAGCCAATGGTTTTACCTCTCAGGTGAGACAACTCATCTTCTGAAAGGGTGGCAGTATCTTTGCCTTTTATAAATACTTTTCCTCTGGTTGGAGCATCTAAAAGACCTATCATGTTTAAAAGAGTGGATTTTCCCGAACCTGAAGGTCCAATAAGAGTTACAAAATCACCTGGAGCTATCTCCAGGCTTATTCCTCTTAAGGCTACAACCTCAACCTTTCCTAATTTATAAACCTTCCAGACATTTTCTAATTTAATTAGAGAATTGACCATAACCTCTGATTTAGGGCATTATAACTACCTGCTCTCCTTCTTCCAAACCAGAAACTACTTCAACTAAATCGTTACTGCCCCAGAGACCTGTTTCTATGGTTTGCTCTTGGATTTTTCCTGCTTGGAAAATCTGGACTAATGTTTTTCCATTTTTCTCTTGAATTGCTTTTTCTGGAACAATTAGAACGTTTTCTTTAAGGGCCGTTTGAATTGTTAAATCAGCTGTCATTCCGGGTTTAACCGTATCTGGTATCCATGTCTCAAGATCTGAAGTGGGGCCCACGATTACCTCATAATAAACCACTCCCTCAATAATCTTTTGAGAGGGATAGATGACCACGATTTTTCCTTTGAAAATTCTTTGGGAAAGCAACTAAAGAAATGTCCACCGGATTGCCAATATCTATTTTAACCACATCTTCTTCATAAATATTCGCTTCTATTTCAAAAGGCGAAACCGGTAAAATAGTTATTACTACATCTTGCAACATCGGCTGAACCTGTTCTCCTATTTCTTTGTTTATCTTTGTAATTTGACCCTCAACCGGGCTAATTAAAATCGCTTCTTTAAGAGAATTCTCCAAAAGAGCAACCCTGGCTTTAGACTTGATTTAATTGAGCCTCTTGATAGGCAATCTGCTCAGGTGTACTACCAGCTAATTTCAAATTAAGTTGCTCCTGATAACTTTGAACAATTAACTTTTGTGCCTCTATGGCTTTTCTCTGACTATAAACAGAAATTAAAGCTGTATTGATATTAGTTAAAGCTGAATTGACTACTGATTTGTAGGTATTAATTTTATTTATCTCTTCCCAGGTGAGCTTGCAATCGGTAGTTAAGGTGTCGTTTAAGCGATTGAGAAAATCTCGCAGCAATGTCAAGCGACTTTCCGCTTTCAAAAGTGCTTCATTAAGTATTTGGGGAATCTCCGCTAAATTTTGAAGTTCTGTTCGCCAGATATTCAATTCATTTTCACTAATTTTTCTCTGAGCTGTAGCATCAACCCCTGATTGATTATCACAATATTTATAAGTCAGGTCATAATATGGTATTGCTGCCCCTACTCTATACAGAAACAATGCTGCAATCTCTTGTCTAATTGTATTATCAGCAAAATTATAGGACTGATTTAAAACAGCTACCGTATCTTTATATAAGCTGTCTAATTCAGTGTTTGCTTGATTTAACAGTGTTTGGCTAATTTGTATTTCCTCGGCTCTGGTGCCTTTTTGTAATTCTGCTAATCTTGCTTTTTGCGCATCGAAATTAGCTTCAGCTTCTCTAAGCTGAATGAGAATATTTTTCTCCAGTTTTAACGTTTTGACCAACCTGAACATAGATTTTTTCAATCTTCCCAGCACTTTGAAAACCCAAACTTATTTCTTCACCCTTTTCCACCTGTCCGGTTTCTGAGATTTCTTGAGAAACTGTGCCGTGGGATACCTGAACCAGCTCAAAAGAGGGCTCTTTTTTCGAGAAAAAAACCTGATAAACAATCAATATCAAAACAAATATTATAGTTATTGCTGCAATTATTTTTTTATTCGCCATATTGTTTAGAATAACTTATTTTCGAAGAGAATTCAATAATTGTGGAAAACTCTCTGTATAAATTCGAGATGGTGTTTTACAATGAAACAATGCTCAAAGGTCGGAATAATATCTCTAATATTTGAAAACACTAAAATATGGCAGAACTAATTCCTCTCTTTGCAACCACTCAAATATATTGGATTGTGGTTTTAATAGCAATTGATGTGGTATTGGGAATTATAGCTGCTCTTATGAAAAAGGAGTTTCGCCTGGGAAAATTAGCTAAATTTATGAAAAAGCCGGTTCTGGGATATGTTTTGGGGTTTGTGGTTTTAGAAATGGTGGTCCTGGCTTTTCCTGCTTTAACCATGGTGCTTCAGTTAGCTTTTATTCTTATAGTTTTAGCTTTATTTGGTTCAATTTTACATAATTTAAGCAAAATGGGATTACCCTTACCAGACTATCTAAAGAGAGAATAGAGAAATTAAATACCAATCAAAAAAAACGCAGCCCTTCAGCTGCGTTTTTGGTTAGAGCGGGGACTGAGGGAATCGAACCCCCATCAACGCTTTTGGAGAGCGTCATTCTTCCTTTAAACTAAGTCCCCTCTTATCTTTTCGCCTCTTTGTGTAAAGTGTGCTTTTTGCACCACCTGCAATATTTTTTCAATTCTAATTTTTTCTCGGCTAAAATTTTTGATTTGCGAGTAAAGTAATTAACCCGTTTACATTCCGAGCATTGAATTTTAATGAAAGGTTTTTTTGCTGGCATATTTTTGAGCCGAGAACGAGATTTGAACTCGTGACCTTTCCCTTACCATGGGAATGCTCTACCAACTGAGCTATCTCGGCAAGGGGAACGTTTGTTTATAACTCAATCCAGTTCTATCGGAAATTTCTTGCATCGATAAACCGTTTTTATATAATTTTTCTAATTTTCTCTTTGGGAGCATAATTTGTGGGTGGTGAGGGATTTGCACCCCCGTAGGTCAGTGACCGTCAGTTTTACAGACTGATGCGTTTGACTACTCCGCCAACCACCCTTTCTTAGAATTCAATTTTATATTATATACTAAAAAGGTCTATTTTTCAATCGTTAACGAAGGAAATTCAGGAAGAGATTATTTTTTGCTGTTTTTTCCGCCATTCTTCAATTTTTTTGTGATTACCAGACATTAAAACTTTTGGGACCCGCCAGCGAACTCCTTTTTTAGGCTCAAAAATTTCTGGTCTGGTATACTGAGGATATTCAATAAAACCCCTGGTTTTGGTAATTCTTTCTTTGAGTAATTGAGGTTTACCAAGCACTCCAGGAATTAATCTGGCAACCGTTTCTATAACCACTATGGCGGGCAGTTCTCCTCCCATTAAATCATAGGGACCAATGGAAAGCTCCAGGTCAGCAATGTGTTTAGCCACTCTTTCATCTACTCCTTCGTATCTCCCACAAATAAAAATTACGTGCTTAAGTTTGCTAAAACCAAAAGCTAATTTTTGATTAAACTGCTTACCCCGAGGAGTAAATAAAACTATTTTTCTTTTTTTATTACTTACTCTCTTGGTTTTCTTAATATCTTCAATAGCTTTAAAAATGGGCTCAATCTTTAAAACCATGCCCAATCCTCCACCATAAGGTCTATCGTCTACGATTTTGTGAGGGCCTTTTGTCCATTTTCTTAAATTATGAGTGCGAATCGAAATTTTACCTGTTTTCTGAGCTTTTTTAATCAGAGATTCTTTTAAATAAGAGTCGAAAATTTTAGGAAAAATTGTAATAATGTCAAAGGTTACCATTGAAAAATTACTAATATTATTTAAAAACTATATGATATTTTAAAATATAAAAAGACCAGAAGCAAGAATGCTTCTGGTCTAGCTTTAAAACTTTAAAAGTTTTAAAGATTAGAGTTTCAATTCCTCATCAAGTCCTTCTTCAGCAGAAGCTTTTTTTGCTTGAGCTGGGGTAGATCTACCACCTCTTGGTTCCTCTATCTTTAAATTTACTCTTGCGTGATTTTTAAGACCAACAATTCGAACCAAAGATCTGATAGCTCTAGCAGTAGCTCCTGCCTTACCAATGATCTGACCCATGTCCTCGGGGTTTACCTTTAAAGAAAGTAAAACTCCCATTTCATCAACCTTGCGGTCAATTTTGACATCTTCTGGGTGATCAACTAAGCCCTTGACAATGTATTCAAGGAATTCTTGATCGCTAGATGCTTTAGCCATAATCCTTACAAGACTTACTAGTCTACTGTGATATTTACATTTCTAGTAGCTCCCGACCTTTGGTCGAGGCTCCCGCCAGAGCGGGGCGACCTTATCATCGATTCTCTCTTTCAATAATTCAGATGACCTGAAAGGTTCAGAGAATCTGAAAGCTACTGTCTGAATGTTAGATTCTTTTTTAACATTTGTCAAGTCCTCCTAAGAAGACTCTTTTGGTTTTTCTTTTGGTTTTTCTTTTGGTTTTTTTTCTAGTTTTTCTTCGGGCTTTTTTTGTTCTTTTTCTGGCTCTTTTTCTTTTTTTTCTATTTCTTCTTTGGGTTTTTCTTTTGGTTTCTCTTTTACCTTTTCTTGTTTCTCTAATTTCTTTTCTTCTTTCACTTCTTCTTTCTTTTTTGCTTTTTTATGTTTAGGAATTTTCTTTTCCTCAATCACTTTTTCTGCAACCAAAAAATTATGAACAGTTTTTGATGGTTTCACTCCCTTAGATAACCAGTATTTAATGCGTTCCGCATCAAAGGTTTTTTCTCTGGTAAGGGGATTCCAAAAACCAACCTCTTCAACAAATCTCCCACCTCGGGGTGGGTTCCTTTTATCTGTCACCACCATCTTAAAAGAGGGTTGATTTTTTTTGCCGACTCTAAATAAACGAATAACTAACATATGAATAGAATATAGAAAATTTTACCAGTTTTTTGTTTTTAGGGCTTTTTGGGCTGCTTCTTCTTCGGCCTCCTGTTTGGAGGAGCCCTCGCCGGTAGCAACTAATTCTTTATCGAGAAATATGCCAATAACGAAATAGCGAGCATGGTCCGGACCCCATTCTTTTAAAACTTTGTAGGTAGGAGTAATTCCAGTTCTTTCTTGGGCTTCTTCTTGAAAATGGGATTTAGAACTTCTGAAAAGACCTGCTTCAATTATGTGAGATAAGTCTTTAATTAAATGTTTTTGGGTAAATTCTTTGGCTGTCTTATATCCCGAATCAAGATAAATTGCTCCAATAACGGCTTCAGAAACATTGGCTAAAATATATCTTCTGGCCTTCCCTAGTTCTTTGGCTTCTCCTCGAGAAAGTAATAAAAAATCGTTGAAGCCCAATCTCCTGGCTGTTTTGGAAAGCTGCCTGGCATTCACCAGGGCAGCTCGCCAACTGGTGAGTTCGCCTTCTGATTTCTTTGGATATTTTTGATATAAATATTCGGTAACAATTAACTCCAAAACCGCATCTCCCAGGAATTCAAGTCTTTCGTTGTGACTTAAATAAAAATCAGGATTTTCATTTAAAAATGAGCGGTGACAAAAAGCCTGAATTAAAAGGTCTCTGTTCTTAAATTGAATATCTATTTTCTTTTCAAGAAGTGAAAAGTCTTTCACAAATCATGAAACAAGAAACAAGTAGCAAGAAACAACCAACCTTTTTGTTCCCTATTTCCTGTTCCTTGTTATTTAGGTTTATCTATTTCTTTATAGATGGTGCCTAAAACTCCATTAACGAATCTACCCGAAGACATTCCGCCAAAGCTTTTGGCTAATTCAATGGCTTCATTAATTGCTACTTTTGGAGGCACCTCTTTTTTACTTCCGAATAATAGTTCATAAAGACCGATTCTCAAAACATTTCTATCAACAATGTTGATTTGTTGAAGTGGCCATTCCGGGGCTGCTTTTTCGATAATTTTATCGATTTCAGAAAGGTGTTTTACAACTCCTATCACTAATTGCCAGATAAACTTGTGATTTTCTAAGCCCGGTCCGAACTCTCGAATGTTCTTCTCAATAATCTTTTTCAAATCCTGTTTTTTATCTAAAAAATCCCACTCGTAGAGAGATTGCATGGCAATTGAACGAGATAAGTGTCTGCTTGACATATTATCTTTTAGAAAGTTCTCCCCAGCTTAAAGGCTTTTTTGGAGTTTCTTTTCCTCCGGCCTCTTTTTCTTTAGCTTTTATCTCTTTTTCTCTCTTCTTTCTTTCTTTTTTGCTTAGTTGGCCTAGAACGTCTAACACCTCCCTACCCCTGTAATATCCGCAATTCAAACAAATGGTGTGGGGTCTTTTGGGTTTACCACACCTCGGGCAAGGAACTAACGAGGGGACATCCAGTCTAATCTGCATTCTTCTTTTGTTCCTTCTCGCTTTGGTATGCTTGCTTCTGGGAACGGCCATATTCCTTCGTCACCCTTGGCGACTCAGTTAAACTTAAAACTGATATTAAGGATAACAAATAAAAATTATTTTGACAAGGTGTCTTTTACGGGTTTAAATGTCTTTCTATGGATTTTGCATGGTCCGTATTTTTCTAACATTTCTCGATGCAGTTTTGTGGCATATCCTTTATGGGCGTTAAAACCATATTCAAAATATTTTTTATGATATCTTTTCATTAATCTGTCTCTTTTTACCTTGGCAATAATCGAAGCTGCGGCACAAGAAAAAACTTTATTGTCTGCTTTCTTTATTGCTTTTTGGGGAATTAAACAATTAATTTCCATATTTCCATCTAAAATTAAAAAATCAATGTTTTTTCTGTTATCTGTAAGTTTGAGTTTATTATCTAAATTGATAACCGCTTTCTTCATCGCCAATTTTGTCGCTTCCAGGATATTAATTTTATCGATAATCTTTTCTGAAACCTTGCCCGTTGCCCATTCTATATTGGAATTTTTGGTTAAAAAATTATAAAGTATTTCCCTTTTGGGGGGAGAAATTTTTTTTGAGTCTTTAATTTCTAAAAATTGAGGGTTAGAGGTGGCAAACTTTCTAATTATTACAGCAGCTGCCATTACCGGGCCTGCCAAGGGACCTCTTCCTGCCTCGTCCAGCCCGGCAATTACCCGGAAACCTTTCTTTTTTAATTTTTTTTCTTCTTTAAAATTGGGAAACTTCATTTTTTCATCATATCATATTTGACTTGCTTTGAGAGAGAAAGTAAAATGATGTAATACTTTTTAAGATTTGAGCTTCTTATGACAAAATTTACCCACCTCCACGTTCACTCTCACTATAGCTTGTTAGACGGTTTGCCCAAGATAAATGAACTTTTAGATTATGTCAAGGAGCAGAATATGGAGGCGGTTGCCCTGACCGACCATGGGAACCTATATGGAGCAGTCGAATTTTATAAGGAAGCAAAAAAGAGAGAGATAAAGCCAATAATTGGAGCTGAAATGTATTTAGCTTATGAGGGAATGCTCCAAAAAAGACCAAATATAGACGACCAGAGGTATCATTTAATTTTATTGGTCAAAAACGAAAAAGGCTACAAAAATTTAGTAAAACTAATCACCGAAGCCCACCTGAAGGGCTTTTATTATAAACCGAGAATTGATAAAGAGTTATTGGTCAAGCATTCGGAGGGATTAATTTGCACCTCGGCTTGCCTGGCAGGAAGAATTCCAAAATTAATATTAGCCAAAAAAATAGAAAAAGCGGAAAAAATGGCTCTCCATTATCAAGAAATTTTCGGAAAAGATAATTTTTATTTAGAAGTTCAGCACCACCCTAACTCTCAAGATCAAAGAATTGTTAATAAAGCTCTGGTCTCTATATCTAAAAAATATGGCATTCCTTTAGTGGCTACAAATGATGTTCATTATCTAAAACCAGAAGACGCAGAAGCCCAAGATATTTTAATGCTGATTAATACCGGGGCTGACCCAAATGACCCAGAAAGACTGACCCTCAGAGAAGACGATTTCTCCCTAAGAAGCAAGGAGCAAATGATAAAAGATTTTGAAGATTTACCTCAAGCCATTGAGAATACCCAGAAAATAGTAGAGGCCTGCCATTTCGAATTTAATTTAGGCGAAACCAGACTTCCCTATTTTGAGGTACCGGACAATAAAACACCAAAAGAATATTTAAGAGAGCTGTGTCAAGTTGGAGTTAAAAGAAGATATGGAACCTTTCCTTCAAAAGAGGCAATGGAAAGGCTGAATTATGAGCTTTCTCTAATTGAAAAAATGGGTTTTGTGGCCTATTTTTTGATTGTTCAGGATTTTGTCAATTGGGCAAAAGAAAATAGAATTGTGGTGGGACCGGGTAGAGGAAGTGTGGCGGGCTCCATTGTTGCTTATGCTTTAGGCATTACCAATGTTGACCCCCTAAAATACAATCTTTTGTTTGAAAGATTTTTAAATCCTTCCCGTATTTCCATGCCAGACATTGACCTTGACTTTACAGACCGAAGAAGAAATGAGGTAATTGAATACATTACCCAAAAATACGGACAAGATAAGGTAGCTCAAATCATCACTTTCGGTACCATGGCAGCCAGGGCAGTGGTTAGGGACGTTGGTCGCGCTTTGGGTCTTTCTTATAGCTTCTGTGATAGGGTAGCTAAACTCATTCCTTTCGGATTCACTCTTAAGGAAAGCTTAGAAAAGGTCAGCGAGCTTCGTCAGGCCTATGAAACCGATGAAAATACAAAGAAGTTAATTGATTATGCCAAAAGGTTAGAGGGAAGAGCCCGTCATGCATCTACCCATGCTTGCGGAATAGTCATCTCAAAGGAGCCCCTAGATAATGTTGTGCCCCTACAGCACCCCACTCAAGACGATGAAGCCATTGTTACTCAATATGAGATGCATTCGGTTGAAGATTTGGGACTGTTAAAAATTGACCTTTTGGGACTAAAAAACCTGACTATCATTGAAGATACTTTATCTCGAATTTATGTAGTACAAGACAAAAAAATTGATATTGAATCTCTACCTCCAGACGATAGAAAAACTTTTAAATTATTACAGGCTGGCGAAACAGTAGGTGTCTTTCAATTAGAGTCAGGTGGCATGCGAAGATATCTCCAACAACTAAAACCCACTGAGTTTGAAGATATTGTTGCCATGATTGCCCTCTATCGCCCAGGACCCATGTCTCTAATCCCGGAATATATTGAAAGGAAGCATAAAAGAAAAAAGATTGAATATTTGCACCCCAAACTAAAAGTGATTTTAGAACCCACCTGTGGAATTTGTGTTTATCAAGAACAGGTGATGCAAATTGCTCAACAGTTAGCCGGCTTTTCTTTAGCAGAGGCCGATATCTTAAGAAAAGCAGTAGGTAAAAAAATAAAGAGTCTTCTTTTGGCCCAAAAAGAAAAATTTATCAAGGGGATGATAAAAAATGGAGTTGAAAAAAAGGTAGCTCAAGGTCTTTGGGCCTGGGTTTTACCCTTTGCCAGATATGGATTTAATCGAGCCCATTCTTGTTCTTATGCTTCCATTGCCTATCAAACAGCCTACTTAAAAACCCATTTTCCAATAGAATTTATGTCAGCTCTTTTGACCTCTGAAAAGGGAGATGTTGAAAGAATAGGATTTTTAATTGAAGAATGTAAAAAAATGGGAATTGAGGTTTTATCACCGGACATTAACGAAAGCTTTAGAAATTTCTCGGTAATACCAAAAGAAAACAAGATTCGCTTCGGATTATTAGCAATTAAAAACGTGGGAAATAATGTTGTTGAATCCGTGCTCTCAGAGAGAAAAAACAGGAATAATTTTAAGTCGATGGATGATTTTATCTACAGACTTGATTCTAGAACCGTAAACAAAAAATCCTTAGAGAGTTTAATTAAAGCCGGGGTTTTTGACCAATTTGAAGAAAGAAACAAATTGCTCACAAATATCGAAAAAATCTTAGAGTTTAATCGCAATCTCGGTCGGGAAAACAACTCTTCCCAAAAAAATCTATTTGAGGGAAGTTCAATCTCTCAACCATTTTTAAAATTAAAAGAGGTGGAACCTGCTTCTTTATCCCAAAAATTAATCTGGGAAAAAGAACTTTTAGGTCTTTATGTTTCTTCTCATCCTCTGGAAGAATTTAAAGAGGTTTTGGAAAAAAAGACTCTGCCTCTTAAAGACTTAAAACAAGGACTTTTTGTTCAGAAAATAAGGGTTGGAGGAATTGTCTCTTCTATTAAAAAGATTTTAACGAAACGAGGTAAACCCATGCTTTTTATGAATTTAGAAGATTTAACCGATAAAATAGAGGTTGTGGTCTTTCCGGGAGTAATTGAAAAAAACCCCACAGCTTTTCAGGAAAATAAAATCGTTTTTGTTACGGGCAAGGTTGATTCCTATGGCGGAGCTCCTAAAATCATTTGTGAGAACATAGAAGAAATTATGGAAATATAAACCCAGCAAAGAAATTTCGACTTTCTCTGCAATCTTGTCAAAATTCTTCTCCAGATAAACCTTGACAATGGGTTCTGAATTCTTTAAATTAAAAAAAGATGATGAAATTCCTAAAAAATTTAACTACCACTACCACCACAACCTCTTTTTAGGCTAGTTGAGGAGCTTTCAATTTATTCCCCAACTAGCTCTTTGTCAAAAAGAGGTTTTTTATTTAAGCTCAGCGCCTTCCCAAAAAGTTAAGTGGGGGTAAAAGGTCAAGTCTTTTTATGATAAAATTAATTAATTAAAAAAAATGGCTAAAATTGAAACAATTCGTCATTCTTTATCTCATATAATGGCTCAGATAGTTCAAGAGCTCTTTCCCGGGGTTAAATTTGGAATTGGGCCTGCTATTGAAAATGGCTTCTATTATGATTTTGATTTATCTCAAAGTTTAACCCCAGGAGACCTTCCTAAAATAGAAGATAAAATGCGTCAAATTATAAAGCAGAATTTATCTTTTAAGAAAAGGGGGGTTTCGAAAAAAGAAGCCCAAAAAATTTTTCAGAACCAGCCCTATAAGTTAGAGTTAATCAAGGAAATGTCGGGAGAAAAGATTACGGTATACGAAAGTGGAAATTTCCTCGACCTCTGTCAGGGACCTCATGTAAAATCCACAAAAGAAATTCCAATCAAGGGTTTCAAAATAACTAAAATTGCCGGAGCTTATTGGCGAGGTGATGAAAAAAACCCAATGTTAACCAGAATTTATGGAGTAGCCTTTAATACAGAGGAAGAATTAAAAAAATTTCTCGAAAGAGAAGCAGAAGCTGAAAAAAGAGACCATAGGGTTTTGGGAAAGAAATTGGAACTGTTCCTCATTGACGAAGAATTTGGTTCGGGACTACCCTTGTGGCTTCCTAAGGGAGCTATTCTCAGAAAGATTATTATGGATTTTGCCCTAAATGCTTATCTGGAAAGGGGTTATAAGCTGGTAGCCACACCCCACATTGCTAATTTGCAGCTCTGGAAAAGATCTGGTCACTGGGATTTCTATCGAGAGAGCATGTATTCTCCTATTAAGGTAGAAAAGGAATTCTATATGATAAAACCTATGAATTGTCCGGGACACGTCAAAATTTATAATTCTAAAATAAGGTCTTACAGGGATTTACCCCTAAGATTCACCGAGATGGGAACTGTTTACAGGTACGAAAGGTCAGGCACATTGCACGGTCTGACCAGAGTTAGGGGCTTTACTCAAGACGATGCCCACCTCTTTTGTGCCCCTGAACAATTACATTCTGAACTTTTATCCATGATTGATTTAACTCTTTATATTTTGAAAAGTTTTGGTTTCAAGGAATTTAAAGTTTCTCTTTCGGTTCGTGACCCTAAAAAGAAAACGAATTATTTGGGGTCTAATAAAATCTGGAATTTGGCTGAGAAAGCCCTGGAAGAAGCTCTAAAAGCTAAAAAACTTTCTTATAAACGTTATTTAGGAGAAGCTGTTTTTTACGGGCCCAAAATTGACTTTTTAGTAAAAGATACAATAGGCAGGGAATGGCAATTAACTACAATTCAGGTAGATTTTAATTTTCCAGAAAAATTTAATTTAAACTTTATTAACAAAAAGGGCCAGAAAAAACGACCGATTATGATTCATCGGGCTCTTTTGGGCTCTTTAGAGAGATTTATTGGAGTCCTAATTGAGCATTACGGAGGTGCTTTTCCTTTGTGGTTATCACCCATCCAACTTGTAGTAATACCGGTAGGTTCCAGACATAGAAAATATGCCAAAGAAATCGGGAAAGTATTAAAAGAAGAAAACCTAAGAACTGAAGTTTGGACAGAAGCTGAAACGGTCTCAAAAAAAATTCGAGAAGCAGAGGTTCAAAAAATCCCCTATATGTTAGTAGTTGGTGATAAAGAAATAAAAACAAAATCGGTCAGAATAAGAAAAAGAGACAAGGGAGATGTGGGGATTATAAAATTGACGAAATTTATAGAAAAAGTTAAAAAAGAAATAAAAGAAAAGAAATAAAGGTCTAGAAAACTATTAATTAAATTAAATAAAGAACATGACAAAGATAACCTGGTGCTTTCTTTCAATTTTTGTATTAGCAACTATCTTCTCTTTTTCTGGACTAATTTTGGCTCAAGAAGTAGTTTCAGATAATGAGCTAATAACGGCTCCTGCTTCGGTGAGTGAGGAAGTAATAGAGGCTGTAAGTCTTGATGAGGATGTTGAGCCAGAAGATTTAGAAATTGGAGAACCGAGAGTTTTACCTGATAGCCCTTTTTATTTTTTAAAAAACTGGGGTAGAGGAATCCAAGAGCTCTTCACTTTAAATACTATTGCCAAAGCAAAGCTAAGAGCAAGATTTGCTAACGAAATGTTGATGGAGCTCAAGAGAATGATACAGGCAGAAAGAGACCCAGAAGAAATCAGAGAGGCGATAGAAAACTATCAAAGAGAAATGGAGAGGATAAGAGAAAGAGCCGAAAAAATTAAAGAAAAGGCCCAGGAAAACCCGGAGATAGAAGAGTTTTTAGATAAGTTTGTAAAACACCAGCTCTTACACCAGAGGCTTTTAGAGAAATTAGAAAACCAGGTTCCTTCTGAAGTGTTGGAAAAAATCAGACAAGCAAGGGAAAGACATTTAGAGAAATTTGCTGAGGTAATGACAAAACTTGAAGATAGAGGAGAAAAAATAAGAGAAAGATTAGAAGAACAAATGGAAGGAATAGAAGGCTCTAAATATAAAAATTTTAAAAACTTAGAAGTGCTCTTAGAGTTAGAAGATAAAGTTCCTGAACAAGCAAAAGAAGCTATTAGAAAAGCCCAGGAAAATGCTTTAAGACGACTTCAGGGAGACCTGGAAAATATGTCCCTTCAAGACCAGGAAAGATTTAAAGACTATTTAGAAAAAATCGGCGGCCTTAAAGAAAGACAGCTTGAAATATTAGAAAGCTTAAGGTCGGAATTAGAAGAAATACCCGAGCTCAAAGAACAAATTTTTCAAATAAGAGAAAGACTTTTGGAAAGGATTAGAGAAGGAAATCAAGAATTAAATTGTCCAGAGGTCGAAAAACCAGTTTCTGGATTTTGCCAGGAAGGAAGAATTGTGGCCAAAAGAGATAACGCAGGTTGTATAATTTCTTTTGAATGCGTTATTCCGGCTGAAGTTGAAATCCCACCAGGAATTGAAGTCCCTCCGCCAGGAGAAGAGGAGGTCTGTATCACCTTGTGGGACCCGGTTTGTGGGGCAAATGGAAAAACCTACAGTAATGCCTGTTTTGCCAGATTAGCTGGTGTTATGATAGCCTATAACGGAAAATGTCAAGAAAAAGAGTGTGAAACCGATGCCGATTGCCCCCAACCAAGATGCGGTCCGACAGGCACTATAAGCGTTAGGTGTATTGGATTGAAAGCAAAGTGTATAGGAGGAATCTGTCAGATAGTGCCCATGGGAATTGAAGCCCCTCCGCCAGGAAAAGAAGATTGATGGCTTGATACTAATTAGCCTCGGTTTGACCCCTCCACCAAGTTTGGGGGTTGAAAAAAGCCGAGGTTTTGTTTTAAAATATAAAAGTTTTAATAAAATTAATGCCCAAAAAATACTTTCTAATTACATATGGCTGTCAAATGAATAAAAGTGACAGCGAAAGAATTACTGCGGTTTTGAAAGAAGCGGGATATAAATTAGCTTCAAGCATTCAAGAGGCTGATTTAGTTCTAACCAACATGTGCTCGGTAAGACAATCAGCGGTTGACAGAGTTTATGGATTAATACCCAAATTTAAAAATCTTAAAAAGAAGAATTCAAACCTCAAAACCCTTTTAACGGGTTGTATTTTAAAAAAAGATAAAAAGAAATTTGCCAAAGAATTTGATTTTGTTTTGAACATTAAAGACTTACTCAACTGGTCAAGGTTTCAAAACCTCAAAAAAGCTGGCAGGGTTTATAAAGATTATTTGGATGTTTCCCCTAAATATCAAAATGATTTTTCAGCTTTCATTCCGATTTCAAATGGTTGCAATAACTTTTGTGCTTATTGTGTTGTGCCTTATGTTCGCGGTTTTTTGGTCTGTCGAAATCATGAAAAAATTTTAGATGAAGCAAGAAACGTAATTAGGGGGGGGTTTAAAGAAATCTGGCTTTTGGGCCAAAATGTAAATGACTATCAATCCCCTATCGATTCTTCGATTCATTTCCCCGAACTTTTAAGAAAAATAAATCAAATTGAGGGAGATTTTTGGATTAGATTTACTTCACCAAATCCAAAAGATTTTTCTGAAAATTTAATCAAAACTATGGCAAATTCTAAAAAATTTGCCCAATATCTTAATTTACCGGTTCAGTCCGGTAATAATGATGTTTTAAAGAGAATGAATAGACCCTATAAAATTGAACAATATAAAAAATTAGTCAAAAAGATTAGAGAAAAAATTCCAGGCATCTCTCTATCTACTGATGTTATTGTTGGATTTCCCGGGGAAACCAAAAAACAATTCGAGAATACAGAAAAACTTTTGAAAGAAATAAAATATGATATGGCCTATATTGCTCAATATTCTCCCAGATCCCAAACAGCTGCCTTTAAACTTAAAGACGATGTCCCCCATCAAGAAAAAGAAAGAAGGTTTAAGATTTTATCGGGGATTTTGAGAAAAACTGCTTTAGAAAAAAACAAAAAATTGATTGGAAAAACAGTAGAAGTTTTGGTTATGAAAAATAAAAAAAATTTCTGCATGGGAAAAAATAGAACATACAAAACAGTAAAATTTGAGGTTCCAGGTTCCAGACCTCAAGATTTAATTGGTCAATTCGTTGAAGTAAAAATTGTCAAAGCTCTCCCCTGGGGTTTAGAGGGATTGACAAAATTAAAATAATCATATATAATAAAAATACCTGTCATCAGAGAGGGTGAGATTGTGGCTCTTTCTTTTAAGTGGAATGGGTGGATTTACTCCATCTTTGAGGGTAAAGATACACCCCTGACAATAAAGAGAACAAAAATCTCCCATGGGGGCTGAGAAAACTCAGCTCTTTTTTTCTTGCAATTTTTCAAAAATGTTATATAATATAATCAGTAACCTAAAAGGAGAATAAGAGATGGAAACCCAATTATTGGTGGAGAAGCCTGAAAAACCGAAAGCTTTTCATCTCGCAATATACCATAAAGCACATTATCCGCTGATAGAGACTAAAGAGGACCTAAACAAAGAAGATGCCCTTGCCTATGCTATGGAAGCTCTAAAGAAGGTCTTGGAGGGTAAGATCGCTGGCTTCCAACTATTTGAAGGGCTCTCCTCAGAAGAGCCTACCGGGGGACGTAAAAATAACAGAACAATATTGCCCTAAAACCGAGGCGAGGGTCACTATTTCCGCAGATGGAAAATGTAGCCTGAAAAAAGGCACCGCAATGAAAAATTGTCCCTATGCAAACACATCTGGCTTTCTGCTTAAAAACCTGAGAGCTGAGAAAATCTCAGCTTTTTTATTTTGTTCAAATTAATATAAAATAAAATAATGGCAAAAGATTTACCAAAACTAATTGTTATTTTGGGACAAACGGCTGTGGGAAAAACAAAGCTGGCTATTAAATTAGTAAAAAAATTTAATGGAGCAATTGTTTCAGCTGACTCAAGACAGGTATATAAGAAAATGAATATTGGTACGGCAAAGCCCACCAAAAAAGAAATGAGGGGTATTCCCTATCATTTAATTGATATAATTTGGCCCGACCAAGAATTTAACGTAGTAATTTATAAAAAAATAGCTCTTCAAAAAATTAAAGAGACTCAAGAAAAGAGAAAATTGCCTTTTCTTGTAGGGGGAACTGGTCTTTATATTCAGTCTATTGTGGATAATATTAAATTTCCAAGGGTTTCCCCCCAAAAAAAATTAAGGAAGAAATTAGAATTAAGAACAGAGAAAGAACTTTTTAAAATTTATAAAAAATTAGACCCAGAAGGGGCAAAATTTATTGATAAGAAAAACAAGAGGAGATTAATTCGAGCAATTGAAGTCTCTAAGGTAGGAGGTTTTCCTTTCTGGAAAAAAAGAAAGAGGGGTAAACCCCTATTTGATGTTTTACAAATTGGACTACTGTTGGAGAAAGAATGCCTTAAAGAAGAGATTAAAGAAAGAATAGAAAAAATGTTGAAGATGGGACTGGAAAAAGAGGTGCAGGGGCTAGTAAAAAAATATGGCTGGTTCCCTGCTTTACAAACCATTGGTTACCAGGAATGGTTCTCTTTAGTTAAAGCTTCAGAGAATAAGAGAAAAATAAGTTTTTCTCTTACAAAAAATGAGAGAGAGAAAGTAAAAGAAAAAATTCAGCTTCATACAATTCAGTTTGCTAAGCGCCAAATGACCTGGTTTAAAAGAGATAAAAGAATTAAATGGATTAAGAATTATAAGGAAGCGGAGAAACTAGTAAAAAATTTTCTTTTAAAATAAGCTTTTTATTCCTTGACGAATTTTCAAAAATTTGTTATAAAATATTCTGGAGGAAAAAGGGGTGGATGTTATCTCTGCCTTTCTCTTGGTAAGTGGCATAGCCTACTATTGTATTATACCGCTACCTCAACCTACGACTAAAAATATAAGCAAAGCAAAAGAAAGAATATGGTTCTTTGTTACTGGTACCGCAATTGTCTCTTTGGTAGTTGCTTCAAAGTTAGGAATCTTTAGTGCCTGGTGGGCCTGGATGGCTCTGGGAATTTTTTATACCATGGCCTGCATATTGTCCTATCTGGGCTATACCAAATGGAATGTACTCTGGCGAGAGGACCTAAGCGATGAGGCACAAATGTCTATGTGGTTATGGGATTTAGCAATCGCTGTCAGCGCCTTCGCGATGATATAAAAAAGAGGCAAATGCCCCAATTTAAAAAGAGTTCTAAAAAAACTCTCTTTTTTTATTTACTTAAGTTAATTTCTTTTCCAAGATTTTACTAACGATTTCAGGGTTTGCCCTTCCTTTGGTTTTAGCCATCACCTGGCCAATTAAAAACTGCAGAGCGCCTTCTTTTCCCTGTTTTAAATCTGAGACTGCTTTGGGATTTTCTGATATTGCTTGATTTACAATTTCTTCAATATGAGTCTCGTCAGTTATCTGAATGAGTTCTTTTTCGTCAATGATATGAGAGGGGTCAGCTCCTGTTTTAAACATTTCTTCTAAAACCATTTTGGCAATTTTGCTTGAAATTTTTCCCTGGTGAATTAGGGTAATAAATTCAGCAAAATTTTCTGGGGTAATTAGAAAGTCCTTAACCGCAACCGACTCTCCTTTTAATAATCCTTGCAAATCAGTTATTAAATAGTTAATTGTTAATTTTATTAGGGCAGAAAGTTTTGAAGGAGAGAGTTTAGGTTCTAATTCGCTTATTACTTTTTCAAAATATTCTTCAAGTTCTTTGTTAAAAACAAAAAATTCTGTTTCTTTGTCTGAAAGATGGTATTCTTTTTGCAAGCGCTGACGTCTGGGTTGGGGAAGCTCGGGTATTTCTGCTCTGATTTTTTCAATATCCTTTTTCTGCCAGGTAATGGGTGGTAAATCAGGCTCTGGAAAATAACGATAATCGTGGGCATATTCTTTTTCTCGTTGACTTTTTGTTACTCCAGAAATTTCATCCCAACCTCGAGTTTCTTGGACTATTATTTTGCCAGATGTTAAAATTTTTTCCTGTCTTTTAATCTCATAATTAATCGCTCTTTCGACCGCTCGGAAAGAGTTTAGATTTTTTATCTCTACCTTAACTCCCAGCTTTCCTTTTTTTACATCTTCCTGAGAAGCTAAACTCACATTAGCTTCAACTCTCATTTGACCTTTTTCCATATCGGCACTGGAAACATCAAGATATCTTAAAATCAGCTGCAGTTCTTCAGAAAATTTCCGAGCTTCTTTAGCTATCCTCAAATCAGGCTCGGTAACCAATTCCATTAAAGGAATGCCAGCTCGGTTAAAATCTACCAGAGAATAATCTTTTCCTTTTGGGTGAATCAATCTTCCGGTATCTTCTTCTAAATGTACCCTCCTAATTCTCACTCTTCTCTTCTCGTCGTTCACTTTGAAATCTAAGTATCCGCTTTTAGATAGGGGGGTATCATATTGACTTATTTGATAACCTTTTGGTAAATCGGGATAAAAATAGCTTTTACGGTCGAATTTAGAAAGAGGAGGAATCTGACAATTAAAAGATAGGGCGGTCTTTATTACTTTTTTTATTGCCTCTTTGTTAATTACGGGCAGGGTTCCTGGATGCCCCAGACAAATTGGGCAGATATTTACATTCGGGTGACGTTCATTGGGGTCGTTGACGCATCCACAAAACATCTTGGAACGAGTGTTAAGTTCAATATGAATTTCTAAACCTATTACTGATTGGTACATAATATTAGAATCTAAAAAATAGAATCTAGAATTTAGGAACGTTTTAGCGCTTCTTTTATAATCTTGACGCTAGAACTGGTTCCGATGATATCAGCACCTGCCCGAAGCATCATTTTGAAGTCTTTTAGGGTTTGAATTTTTCCTGAGGCTTTAATTAAAAGGCCGGGAGCTGATTTTTTCATTATTTTTAAATGTCGAACTTTCTCTTCTAGCTCAAAATGGTCCAGAGGGTCTTTTTCGGTTGAGGTTTTAACACAGATACAACCTGCCTCTTTAACGATTCTCGAAGCTTTTTCTATTTCAGAATCTGTTAAGTAGCCAGAACCAATAATTACTTTAGTTGGCAAGATTTTACAAACCATTTTAAGTTCTTTTAAAATTTTTTCCCATCTTCCATATTTGACATCGGGAATTGAAATTACAATATCTATTTCATCAGCTCCTTCTTTTTTCGCTTTATGGCAAATTTGAATCCGTTTTTGATGGGAGCTATCGCCTATGGGCGGGTCAACCAAAATAACGGTTTTAATGCCTATTCCCCTTAATTCTCGCTTGACTAATTTTGCCCATTGAGGGTTGACAACAACGCTTTTAAAACCATATTTTTTGGCTTCTTGGCAGGTTTTTTTAATGTCTTGGTTTTTGGCTTCTTTTTGGATATTTGTGTGGTCAATGAATTTAGCAATATTCATAATTTTAAAATTTGTTTAGTGATTTTCCAAATTTCTTGATGAATTATTTCTGGTGGCAACAATTTTCCCCTTTTTAAACATTCTATAATTTTAAAATCTCTGGGGAATTTTTTGGCTGCCTCCAGATAGGACCTTTCGGTATTAATAAGATGGGTCAAGTCTTTTTCGTGAATGTCTCTTTTTTTATGACCCAGATAAATCCTTTTTTTCACTTTTTTTTCTTTATCAGTAATTTTGCCAGCCAGAGATTGGGCTATTCTAGGAGGAACCTTTAAAATAAAAACAGTGTCTGGTTTGGGAATTTGAAAAATACTGTATTCAAGATTATATAACCATCTTAAAAATTTTTCTCTTTCTTTTTTATTTTTTATTTTCCCTCCTTGATGACCGATATTAGAGCCAATATATCTATCAACCACCACAATTTTGCCTCTTTTTAACCAATCTCTTATTGTAAAGGAAGCATCATAACGGTCACAAGCATAAAAAATAGAAGCCTGATAGGGGGTGACTTTTGTAGAGGGGCCATATTTTCCGACTAAATACTCTTCAATCAGACCTGCTGATTTTTTTCCATATTGGGGAAAATCAATAAAAGCTGTTATAGTGCCAGCTTTTTTTAGGTGCTTAATTAGCAAATTTGCCTGGGTAGATTTACCAGAACCGTCTATTCCTTCAAAAACAAAAAATTTACCCATTTTTTGTTTTTTTCTCATTATTTTATTATATAGATTTTTGAAAACAAAAAAAGGGTTGAAAAACCCTTAGTGTTGTAAGATTAATTCTGAATGCTCCCCGATGAGGTCTTCAACGTAGAATACTTCTTGAGCCACCTCCTTTAGTTTTCTGGAACAAGTTTTTTTTCCGGCAACCACAATAATCTTTATTCCCTCCTCTTTTGCCAGCTCGAGAATTTCGGCAAAATCTCCGTCTCCTGAAATTAGAATTATCTCTTTAATATCTTTTTTTCCCCGAAGTAATAATCGGGCTATATCTGTCACTATTTTGGAGTCTATATTATCTCTGCTGATAAAAGTTTTAAAGAAATGCCCTTTCTTCTCTAAAGCCGGTCGCAGTTCGTTGAAGAGGAATTCCATAAATCCCACGAAGGGGTCTTTTGCTTCCTCCGCCAAAAGAGTTATCTGTCGAGGAACAAAATAGTAGTAAATTTGGCTTTTCTGATTGTTGGCAAGGAATTTTAAGAATTCAATCTCATCTAATCTCTCTTCAATTTCCCTCTTAGTTCCCAAGAGATTGTCACTATCAACGAGGATCATTCTCGTTATCTTTTCTGTTAATTCCAACCTCCTTCACACTCTTTTATTTTAAGAACCATTTAAAAAATACCACAAAACAATTAATTTGTCAACTCAAAAAAAGAGAGCTTCTTAAAAGAAGTTCTCTTTAATTTATCTAGATAAAAAGCGATTCTTGCTATTAAGTGTTCGCCACAGCGTCCGCAAAGATATCTTCTCTAAATATATAAAAATTTTCAAAGCCCCCTGCAATCTTAAACTTGCTTTTCTTTTTTCTTGGTGGTAACTCTACCACCCTGCCATTGACCTCGATATAAACCTGATTTTCCTTTTACTTCAAAAAACATAATATGTAAGACCCTTGAGCCCATCTCTAATTCAAATTTTTCCTTTCCAAAATTACAAATTCCGGTGGTTAGTTCTCCTTTATATCCGGGGGCAGTTTGACCACCAAAAATATAAACTCCCGAGCGAAAAAGAGTAGACCTGGGAGTAAACAGAGCTAAAAGATTATCTGGCATATTCAATTTTTCAACCGTCTTCATTAAATAATAGACATTAGACTTGAGAATGTTTTTCTTTGGCTTTTTGGGGTTGAATTTAGCAATTAATTTTATTTCTGGAGTTTCTCTTTCTTTTATTCCTAAAAATCCCTTTCCTTTTATTTCATATAACTCCCCTATCCTTAAATCAAAGCCAGCCCCCTCTGGATTTTGTAATTCTCTTTCAGATAGATTTTCCACCAGTTTTTTCTCTTTCACTAATTTTAAAAGTTGTTTTGCTCCAAGAATCATTATTAAATTAAAAGAATAATTATTAAATTACAATAAATTTCGATAAAAATAGAAAATGTTTTATATTAGCCAGCTCGTTAATATTTCAAAAATTATGTCTTAAAACAGTATTTTATTCTTTGAAATTCTTTTTTAAATTCAGTGACTTTTTTCTTTATTTTTTCTGGACTTTTTTTATCTACAAGTAATTCTTTAAAAAATTTGGCAATTTCTTTTATTTCTTTTTCTTTCATTCCAATTCTGGTTAATTCTTGAACTCCAATTCTTATTCCCGAAGGATTATGGGTAGCGTCTTTGTCGGTATCATAGGGTAGGGCCATTTTATTTACAATAATATTCACCATTTCTAATTTTTCAGATACTTGTTTTCCCCCACCTAAATTTTTCACATCAACAATTACTTGATGAGATTGAGTAAAACCCTCTTCTTTGGCTAAAACTTTAAAGCCAAATTCAAAAAGCGTCTTAGCTAGGGCTTTTGCATTTTTTATGACTTGTCTGGCATAATTTTTACCAAATTTATTCATTTCCAATGCCGTAATGGCTAAAGAAGGCAAACGAAAAATATGATGGTTAGATATTACTCCTGGAAAAACAGCATCTTCAATTTTTTGCCACTTTTGTTTATCAAAATCTCCCCGAGCGATTATCATCCCTCCTTGAGGACCGGGGAAAGTTTTGTGGGTAGAGGTCGTAATAATATCTGCTCCTTCTCTAAAAGGATTTTGGAAGAAACCACCGTAGATTAAACCGAAAACATGAGCTGCGTCATAAATAATTATGGCATCGGTATGTTTTCTAATTTCTTTTATTGGTTCAGGGAACAAAAACATCGATCTACCGAACATAATCAATTTGGGATTATTTTTTTTAATTAGCTTTATCGTTCCTTCAATATTTAGTCTCATTTTTTTTAGATCAAAGGGCATAGAAATACTCTTTAAACCTCTTACTCCAGCTATTCCATAATGAGTGGAAGAAACATGAGCCCCTACGGTTAATCCGGGAGCTAAAAATGAATCACCTGGCTTTAAAAAAGCGTGATAGACACATAAATTGGCGATGGCTCCAGCAATTGGTCTCGTATCAACAAATTTTGTTTTAAATCTTTTGCCAAAAATTTCATTACAAAATTTTTCTATTTGAACAGCGTATTTTACTCCTTGATAATGGGTAATGAAATCTCCATTTTTAACTCCATGTTCATTGTACCTATCCTGAAAATCGGAAATTAAAAACTTCTCTGCTAAGGGAGAAACTAAGTTTTCACTAGCAATCATATTTAAGCATTCTTTTTTTCTCCATTGATTTTGTTTTTTGACGATTTCTTTTATTTTTTTTAAATTTTCCATATTTATTCTTAATGTTCTTTTATGTTTTTCCCAGGTTTTTAAATTTTTCTTCAAATTTTTTTTCTAAATCTTTTTTCATCTCTTGATGAAAATTTTCTGAATAGTTTTTTATTAATCTTTTAATGATTCCACAGCTTTTTTCCTCTGGGCAAAAACCAACTATTTGACATTTTGGAATTATAAATTCATTTAACCAGCCGTATCTCTTCTGGGAAAGGGCTTTTTTAATTTGCTTAACCTCTATCCAGGTATTTCTTTTCATTTCTTCTTCAGAAGTTTGGCAGAGTCTTAACGGATAATAGCCAGTTAAAAGATTGTACAAATCATATTCTTGTAAAATATCAATTTTTAGTCCTCTGGGAATTAAAAAAATGGCTTCTCTTGGTTTAATTTTTAATTTAATTAGTTTTTGATAACCTTCAAGAGAATTTAAAGCAACTAAAAGATATTCTGATAAAAATTTGGGATTTTTTTTAATTGAGGGGGGGATTGAAAAAAATTTTTCAATTTTTTTTATTGTGTTTTTGTTAATTTTTCTTTTTTCAATTTGATTTTTAAATTTATGAAATATTTTAATTGTTCTTTCAATACAATAGTATATCGACTCAACGACTTGGGGGCAAGTTCTATGTCTCTTTTTTTCTCCCCAGATTCGCCAGGGAACAGAAGATAAAAATCGAAATTTTAGAACTAAGTTATAGTCTCTTAAAATTTCTTGATATTGTGATAAAAGATTGGGCCATTCCTTTTTAATTTTACTAAAAGAAGAAAAAATTCTTTTTCTTTTCTTATTTAACTCAATTAATTTTCTCTTTAAAACCAGATTTGCCTCTAAAATTTCTAACGAAACTAATTTTGACCCTTCTAATAATTTTTCTTTTTTCAAAAATTCTCTGACCAGGTTTTGTTTTTTGGGATTTTTGAAAATATTTGGATAAGGATAGATATTTCTTGGCGCTACGACTCTGGTAGTATAAAGTAAATCCACTCCTAATTTCTTTAATTTTTTCTCAATTTTTTTTAAGAGAATTTCAAGCTCCTGTGGCATCCATTCTTTTTCAATTAAATATTCCCTTTTTAATAAAACTATTGACTCAATTGGCAATTGAATTATTCCCGTTCCATAAATTCCGTATTGTAAAATTTTGCTTGTTTCGTCTTTTGGAATTCCTTGGGAGAGAAAAAAATTATAACTTTTGATAAGTCTTTTTGAAATATTCTCATAAATTTTTCTTGCTTTTTTATTCTTAATAATTCCATTGGGGTAAACGATATCTTTCTCGGCAGTTGTGGTTCTTCTTCCCGAACTTACTATTGAAGATGAGAAGACAATACCAGTTAAGACTGAGTCTAAAAATTTGCTTCCCTCATAAGCTATACAGAGGCTGGGAGTGGTTGCAACCGAGGCATGGCCCTTTAAAGAAGATTGTTCTAAAATCTTTCTTGTTTTCACGTTTAAATTTTCTCCTGTTTCTTTTATTTTTTTCAAAATGTCTTTAATGGATTTTCCCTTAAAAGTCAAAAGGGCTGACAAAGAAACAATGTGTTGAGGATTTAAAACCCCGCCCTTATCTTTTAGCAGCGGAGTGATCCCTAAAAATTGAACTTTTAAATCAGAGGTTAAAAGACGCTTCATTAATTTAATCTTTACTTTTTTGTTTTTTTAATTCCATATTTAATTTACTAGCTTGTGGATATTTCGCTTCCGCATATTTCTGACCTTTCTTTTTCCAATACGGTATATCAGCAGGACTGGAAAGAATTTCAAAACTCAAAGAACAAATTCGGGTTACGCCAGCATACAAGACAACTGGCATTGTTCCAAGATTTCCCAATTCCAAGACCGCTCTTCCTGTCCAACCAGGGTCAAACCTGGCTGAGGTTACATGAATAATCACTCCCAGTCTGGCCAGAGAACTTCTACCATCCAGTCTGGCCATCAAGTTATCGCTTAAACTAACTTCTTCTTTGGTAGTGGTAAGCACAAAATCTTTAGGTTGTAAAATAAAGGGAGAGCCATTATCGATTTTTATTTCCTCCATAATTTCCTCAAAATTAATTTCTCTTTTTGGGTCCAAATAAGGATATTGGGATGGTTTAAAAACCTTAAAAACATTTCCTAAGTGCAAATCCAGAGAACAAGGTCCTAATTGTTCTTTGAAATTTGGTTTAGGTTTTATCTTAATTTTACCTTCTTTAATATATCTTTTTATATCTCTATCTGAAAGCGTCATATTGGTTGTTATTGGTTGTTATTGATTGTTATTGATTATTTTTCAATTTCCAGACCCATGGCTTTTGCTGTTCCCTCAATGATTTTCATAGCAGCTTCTATGTTGGTTGCATTTAGGTCTGGCATTTTTCTCTCAGCAATTTCTCGAAGCTGAGCTCGATTTATCTTGCCAACTTTAGTTTTCTTTTGATCACCCGACCCCCTTTCAATGCCAGCTACTTTTTTTAAAAGTTCAGAGGTGGGAGGTTGTTTTAATGTAAAGTCATAAGTGTTATCTTCAAAAATCCTAATTTCTGCGGGAATGGTAAAACCCTCCATTCCTTTGGTGGCTTCATTAAATTTTTGACAAAACTCTGAAATGTTTAATCCGTAGGGAGCCAAAGCAGGTCCTACCGGAGGGGCAGGAGTAGCTTGACCTGCTGGTGCTTGAAGTTTTACAATTTTTTTTATTTTCTTTGACATTATAGTTTTTTAATTTGGAGGGAATCCAATTCAACCGGTGTATCTCTACCAAACATATTAATCAAAACTTTAACCTTGCCCCTTTCTGTATCAATTTCAGAGACCTTGCCATCAAAATCTTTGAAAGGACCGTCAATTACCTTGATCGAATCTCCTGTTTTAACTTCAATTTTATATTTGGGCTCTTTTACTCCTATTCTTTTCATTAAATTATCAATTTCTTCTTTGGAAATCGGCACAGGAGTGGTACCCGCCCCAACAAAGCCAGTAACATTTGGGGTGTTTCTAACAACATACCAAGAATCATCAGTTACAATCATTTCCACCAAAACATAACCCGGGTAAATTTTTTCTTCTACTATTTTTCTCTTTCCGCTTTTGATTTTAATCTTTTTTTCTTTAGGTACTATAACATTAAAAATTTTATCTTCCATACCCAAACTCTCAATCCTTTGTTTTAGATTTTTCGCTACTGCTTCTTCGTAACCAGAGTAGGTGTGCAAAACATACCAATCTTTAACTTGGGTAACCTGTTGCTTTGGCATAGTGCTAACTCGGCTATCCCTATAATATAAATTTATCTAAAAATCTTGTAAAGATAAAGTCAATAGTTCCTAAAAAAAGAGCCACAATCGTCAAAACAGCAATAACAATAAGGGTATATCTTATAGTTTCTTTTCGAGTCGGCCAGTTTACCTTTTTCATTTCCAACCGAACCTCTTTAAAAAAGTTTATAATTTTATTAAAAAATTTTCTAATCTGAAATGCCATAAAAGTTTTAGATGTTTAAGTTCTTAACTTTTTTAGCCCCGCAAAAATTTCTTCGAAATTCAACGGGGTAAACGTGAAAAAAATTATATATCCAAATTTTTAACCTTTTTAGCATGGATCTGAATGAATTTCTTGCGGGGAAAAACCTCTTTGCCCATCAAAGTATCAAAAACCTTATCTGCCTGATAGGCAGATTCAATGGTAACCTGCAGCAAAACCCGATTTTCGGGATTCATGGTTGTCTCCCAAAGCTGCTCAGGATTCATTTCACCAAGACCTTTATAGCGCTGGATACTCACGGTTCCTAATTTTCCTTTCTGGATTGATTTTAAAACTTTTTCTTTTTCTTCCTCGGCGTAGGCATATTCAATTTTTTTACCAACTTGAATTCGATAAAGAGGGGGTTGGGCAATATACAGGAATCCTTTATTTATCAATGGTCTGAAATAGCGGTAAAAAAGAGTTAAAAGTAATGTTCTAATGTGTTGGCCATCAACATCGCTGTCTGTCATTATTATTATCCGATGGTATCTGGTCTTATTAATATCAAAATCTTCGGCTATAGCCGTTCCCATAGCAATAATTAAAGATTTGATTTCGTTTGAAGCCAAAACTCTATCTAAGCGAGTTCTTTCAACATTTAAGATTTTGCCTCTGAGGGGCAAGATGGCCTGAAAGCGTCTATCCCTGGCTTGCTTCCCGCTGCCCCCTGCTGATTCACCCTCAACAATATAAAGTTCTGATTCTTCAGGTTTTCTAGAGGCACAATCTGCTAATTTCCCGGGCAGGGTTAGACCGTCTAAAATTCCCTTTCTCAATACGGTTTCTTTGGCTGCTTTGGCTGCCCTTCTTGCTTTTTGAGAAAGAATACAATTTTCAATAATTGCTTTTGCGTCCTGAGGACTTCTTTCTAGAAAGTCGGTAAATGTCTCAGAAAATAGTGATTCAACAGCTAATCTAGCCTCAGGATTACCCAACTTTGTTTTGGTCTGACCCTCAAACTGGGGTTCTCTTGTTTTCACCGATATCACCGAGGTTAATCCTTCTCTAACATCCTGACCCGATAAATTTTCCTCACTTTCTTTCAAGAGTCCCTTTTTTCTAGAATAATCATTGAGGGTTCTGGTTAGGGCAGACCTAAAACCGGTCAGGTGAGTTCCTCCTTCTGAGGTATGAATATTGTTAGCAAAAGTTTCTTCATAAGATTCGTATTCTTTTGTATAGCACAGGGCTGTCTCAACCGCAACGCCATTTCTTTCTCCAAAACCATAAAAAATATTTGGATGACGCATTGGTCTTCCCCGAACCAAATGTTTAACATAAGAGACAATTCCGCCATCAAAATAAAAGGCGTATCTCTTCTCTTCTTTTGCCCTCAAATCTGTAATAATAAATTTAACTCCCTTGGTTAAGTAGGCCTGTTGTCGTAAATGCTTTAAAATTAGGTCAAATTCAAATTTGATTTCCGGGAAAATTCGAGAGTCGGGCTCAAAAATAACGGTAGTTCCGGTTACTGAACAAGTACCAACCTTTTTTACTTTCGTCTTTACCCTACCTTGAGAATATTCTTGGGCATACCTATTTCCGTTTCTGCAAACCTCAACTCTCATATATCTGGAGAGAGCGCAGACTACTGATATTCCTACTCCGTGCAATCCGCCAGACACCTGATAAACCTTTCCTCCAAACTTTGCTCCGGCATGTAAGGTGGTCATCACCGTTTCTAGGGCTGATTTTTTTGTCTGAGGATGAGTTTCTACGGGAATTCCTCGTCCATTATCCACCACCTCAATTCTGTTTTCTGGTAAAATAGAGACTTTGATTTCGTCACAGAAACCCGCCATTGCTTCATCTATGCTATTATCTACCGTTTCAAATATTAAGTGGTGCAGTCCACTGGGTCCGGTAGTTCCAATATACATGGCCGGTCTCTTACGCACGGGCTCCAATCCTTTTAAAACATAAATGTCTTTGGCTCCGTAACTTGAGTCTGGTTTTCTTTGTTTTTTCCTAATGGATTGTTTGACTTTCGGTTTTTCAATTTTCGGCTTTTGTTTACGAACCATGTTAAATTCTCACTTGCCAGTCTGGATTTTTCTCCAGAACCTTAATTATTTTTTGTTGAATTTTATCTATTTCTCTTGAAGTAAGGGTGCGATCTGGGGCTTGATAAATTAAGTGAAAAGATAAATTCTTTGTACCTCCTGGGATTTCTTCTCCTTTATAAACATCGAAGAGGTCGATATCTCTTAATAAATGCCCCCCTATATTATCGATTATATTCAAAACTTCGATGACTTTGGTTTCCTGAGGTACTAAAAGCGAGATATCCCGAATTGCAGCCGGATACGAAGAAATGGGCGTATATTCGTGCTCTTCTGAAGCTAAGGTTTTTAATTTTTCGAAATCCAAATCAAAAACTATCAACTTATTTTTTATTTCGAAACCCTCAAGGATTTTTGAAGAAATTTCGCCTAAAAAACCAATTTCTTCGTGGTCGGTTTTTATCTCGGCGCAAATTTTGGGATGCCAAAAAGAGAATTCAGACTCTTCTGGTGTAGCTTCATAGCTGTCATACCAAACATTACTAATCCCTAATTTATTACAAATTGCATCGATAGCTCCTTTTGCCTGGTAAAAAGAGGGACCTGTCATTACTCCAGTAAGCATTCTCTTTTCTTCATATTTTCTGTTTCTCCGTTTAAATATTTTTCCCAATTCAAAAATTCTAACATCTTTAAAGTATTTTTGGTTTTCTCTGATATTTTTTAAAAGAAGAGGGATTAAACTCGGTCTCAAAAATTGAAATTCTGCACTCGTTGGATTTTCAATTTCTATTAATTTAGAAATTTTATAATTTAAAATTTCAATTTCTTTTGTGCTGATAAAAGAGGGGTTATACACTTCGGTGAAACCTGCTTCCTTTAAAATGTTTTTAATAAAGTCTGCCCAGAAAATATCTAAATTTCTTTGAGGTGGAATTAAAGCGGTTTGGGGAAAAATTGAGGGGATTTTTTGGAGACCAGCCATCCTTCCTATTTCTTCAATTAAGTCTTCGGGAAGATTAACATCCAATCTAAAGGTTGGTACTTCTACTAATAAGTTTGGAGGTTTAGATTGAAGAATTTTAAATTCTAATTTAGCTAAAATATTTTTGACTTCTTTGATATCCACCTTGCTCCCTAAAAGCTGAGTTAGATAAATTAAATTTAGTCTGACTCTTCTGGGTTTGACTTTTTGAGGATAAAAATCAACCATTCCCTTCATTACTTTTCCTTCAGCGATTTGTTGCATTAAAGCTACGGCTCGATTGACGGCTATTTCGGTTAAATTGGCGTCTATTCCGTGTTCAAACCGCCAAGAAGCATCGGTCTTTAAATTAATCTTTTGAGAACCTCGACGGATAACTTTGGGGTTAAAATTAGCAGACTCCAGCACAATGGTCTTTGTCTTTGTAGTCACTTCACTTCCCTTGCCCCCTTTGATTCCAGCAATTCCTAGGGGTTTTTGAGGGTCGGCAATAAGTAAAACTTTTCTATCCAGGGTATATTTTTCATTATCTAAGGTGATTATTTTTTCTCCCTTTTTGGCTCTCCTGACAATAATTTTATTATTGGTAATTTTATCTGCATCAAATGCATGTAAGGGTTGCCCTGTTTCCAGCATCACATAATTGGCAATATCAACGATATTATTAATCGGTCTCAAGCCCAAAAGCCTCAATCTTTTTTGCATCCATTTGGGAGAAGAAGCTATTTTAAGGTCGGTGACAATTCTGGCCGTGTATCGAGGGCAATCATTTTTATCTCTAATCTCAAGAGAGAGAAAGTTTTTTGCATCAACATCCTTTTTTTCTTGAATTTTAAAAGTAGGAAACTGAAATTTAATACCGGTTATGACAGCTATATCTCTGGCTATGCCAACGTGGGACAAACAATCAGGTCCTCTGTTAGGTAAAACAGCGATATCTAATGAAAAATCTGAACCAATTTTTTCAACCTCTTCAACCTCAAAGCTGTGGAGAGTTAAAAGCTCGGCTAACTTTTGGGGTTTGGGCACTTTTCCTTTCAAATATTCTTTTAGCCAATTATAGGAAAATTTCATTTATTTTGTTTTTTAAAATTGTTTTAAAAACCTCAGGTCTCCTGAATAAAAAAGTCTGATATCATTAATTTTATACTTCACCATCGCCAGTCTATCCATACCCATTCCAAAGGCAAAACCCTGCCAGTCTTTGGGATTTAAGCCTGAATTTTTAAAAACATTGGGGTGAACCATTCCGGCTCCCATAATTTCAATCCAGCTTGAGTTTTTACAAGCAGAGCAACCCTTTCCACCACAGATTGGACAAGATACATCCACCTCAAAAGAAGGTTCGGTAAATGGAAAAAAGCTCGGTCTCAGACGAATCTTAACTCTTTTTCCAAAAAATCTTCTAAAAAATTCTTCGATAATTGCTTTAAAATGAGCAATACTTATTTTGCCTTTATCATCAACCATTAATCCTTCCACTTGATAAAAATTAATTTCGTGGCTGGCATCTGTAGCCTCATGTCTGAAAACTCTACCAGGAACAATAATTCTTAGAGGAGGTTTATTTTTCTCTAAAAATCGCACCTGGACAGGAGAGGTGTGGGTTCTAAGCAAACCTCCTCCTTTCAGATAAAGAGTGTCCCAGAAATCTCTGGCTGGATGGTCTTTGGGAATGTTCAGAGTGTCAAAATTATACCACTCATTTTCAATTTCCGGTCCTTCAATAACGGAAAATCCTAAAGATTGGAAAATTTCTTCAACTTTTCTTCTGGTCTGGGTTAAGGGATGCAAATGCCCCAGGAGAATTTTTTCTCCAGGCAGGGTAACATCTATCCACTCTTTCTTTTTGCTTTCTTTTTCGCTTTTATCTTTAAGAAATTTGGCTCTTTTATCAAATTGGGCTATTAAAAATTCTTTTAATTCATTGGCTTGTCTACCAACCTTCAATCTCTTTGTTTTGGGCATTTCTTTTAAAGACCTTAAAATCGAGGTCAGTTCTCCTCGCTTTCCCGAATATTTCTTAAAAAGTTTATCCAATTCTTTTAAATTTTGAGTTTTTACTATCTCTTTTTTGGCTTTATTTTTAAGCCTTTTCAGATTAATTCTTGCCATAATCTATTTTTTAATTTTAACCTAAAATTAACCTAAAATCAAGTCTTAAGCTGTGGAGAAAAATAATAAAAAAGAGGGTCTTTCCCTCAATAATAATTGGGCCGGGCAATAGAATTTGACCTTACTAAGAATTTATTTTGCGGACCCGACCGGATTTGAACCGGCGATCTCTTCCGTGACAGGGAAGCGTGTTAAACCGGGCTACACTACGGGTCCATAATTGTCCTGAGCGTTTTTATCAGAACTAAGTTACATCCGCAAACTCAGTGGGGTGGGGGTTCTCCCAAGTAGAATAATGAGTTGTCTTCAGGGCTGCGCCGAACTGAGCTTAGCTTTAGTTCTGAGGCGACCTATGCCCAAGCCCTACTCAGTCACCAAAATTTTATGCCAGTAGCAGGATTCGAACCCGCAACCTCTTGCTTATGATGCAATTGCTCTAACCATTGAGCTATACTGGCTTGCGGGGGCTGGAATTGCACCAGCGTCTCCAGGTTATGAGCCTGGTAAGGTACTACTCCTCTACCCCGCTTCGTTCCAATGGGAATATATTATCTTATTTTTTGATAAAAGTCAATCTGACTCTAAAACAGTAATTAAAAAACCTCCAACTCATGAAGAGCCTGTTCGTATGTAAGGACTACGCTTTTGGCTTGTTCAAGAGTTAACCTGTAGTCGGGGTCGCGAACAACATTGTTTTGGATTTTATTGGCCTCTCTAACCTGAGAGATATTTGGCAAGGTGTCTTTGGTTAATTTGTCTAATTTTTCTCCCAGGCTTTGTTCGGGATAACCCATTTTTTCCAGTGCTTCATTGAGCATTTTTTCTGCCTCAATGACAGCTAATTTGTATTCAGACTCGAGACCCGTGTTTAATCTATTAGTAATTTTCCTCCACTTCCTTTTGTACTCTCTAGTCCAATAGGGTCGGTAGGTAAAAACTTCGATTAGATCTTGTAAGATAAGCCTTCTTAACCAAGAAGTGGTTAAGAGGAAATATGTTGTTCCTCCCAGAAAAAACAAGGAAAAAGATATAAAAACAATTTTAATCCAAAGAAGTCCTCCCTGAAATGAAGGGAAAATAAGTTTTTGTAAGAAAAGGGGGAGTTCTTGAAAAGAAGCAACGGGCTCCCATTCAAGTAAATATTTTAATGTAATCATATTGTTTCAAACGTTTGAGCTACTTGTAAAATTTTATCTTCTTCAAAGGGCTTTCCAATTATTTGAAGTCCAACAGGTAAATTCCCTTTTTTACCAGCAGGTATAGAAATTCCCGGCAAACCAGCTAAATTAACGGGGGAAGTAAAAATATCACAGAGGTACATTTTTAGCGGGTCCTCCGTCTTCTCTCCAAGCTTAAAAGCGGGTGTCGGAGATGTCGGAGTCAAAATAAAATCAACTTTTTGAAATGCTTTCTTAAAATCTTCCTTAATCAAGGTTCGAAATTTCTGAGCTTTTAAATAATAAGCATCGTAATAACCAGCCGATAAAGCATAGGTTCCCAGCATTATCCTTCTCCTCACTTCCTCGCCAAATCCTTCTCCCCTCGATTCCAAATAAACATTTAACAAAGATTTTAGTTTTGATTTTTTAGATTGAATAGTTGAGTAACCATATTTTATTCCATCATATCTGGCTAAATTAGCCGAAACCTCGCTGGGAGTAATTATATAATAAGTGGCGATAGCATATTTGGTATGGGGTAAACTTATCTCTTCAATTTTCGCCCCCAAATCTTCGTATTTTTTTATTGCTTTTTGGATTATTTCTTCAACCTTAGGGTCAATTCCCTCAATAAAATATTCTTTGGGAACACCAAAACAAACTTCCTTAATTTGAAAATTGGGAAGCGAAGATTGAAATTTGAATTCCAGGCTGGTGGAATCAAGGGGGTCCTTGCCGGAAATGGCTTCAAAAAGAATCTTAGCATCTTCGATGGTTTTAGTTATCGGACCTATCTGGTCAAAAGAACAAACCAAGGCTATCAATCCATATCGAGATACAGCTCCATAGGTTGGCTTCAAACCTACTACCCCAGAAAGAGAAGCAGGTTGCCTGATTGAACCTCCGGTGTCAGAGCCTAAAGCGCCACAAGACATATTAGCTGCTACCGCAGCTACTGAACCTGCCGAAGAACCTCCGGGCACTCTGCTTAAATCGTGAGGGTTTCTTGTTGGGCCAAAAGCCGAGTTCTCACCAGAAGCACCCATGGCAAACTCGTCTAAATTGGTCTTCCCTAAAATTACCGCTCCTCTCTCTTGAAGCTTCTTGATAACCGTGGCATCGTAGGGAGCAATATAATTATCTAAAATTTTGGAACCTGCCGTACATCTAACATTTTTTACCAAAATGTTATCTTTAATGGCTAGGGGAATTCCGGCTAATAAAGAAATCTCTTGGCCCGATAGAATCATTTCATCAATTTTTTTTGCTTGCAAAAGAGCTGACTCTCTGGTGACCGTTAAAAAAGCATTAATTTTTTTATCTTCTTTTGCTATTTTATCCAAATAGGCCCGACAAATCTCTAAGGCTGAAAATTGCTTTTTTTTTAATCCCTCGTGAGTTTGTCTAATTGTTAGCTCGGTTAAATTCACGTTATAAAATCGATTTAACTTTTAAATAATTATCTTTCCTTTCTGGAACTAAATCTAAAAGTTTTTTATTCTGGTCTTTGGGCTTTTTTAATCTCTCTTCGTCTTCCCGCATCACATTTTCAACTTTTACTGAGTGAGTGGCGGGTTCCACTCTTGAAACATCAATTTCTTTCAATTGTTCAAAATAATCTAAAATTTTCGAAAGCTCTCTCTTCATCTTTTCCAGTTCTTTCTCGGTTAAGCCCAAACGGGCTAATTTTGCAATGTGTTCAACTTCTTCTTTCTTTAGCATGATAAGAATAAAATTAAATTTCCGAGTTTCGGATTTATCGTGGCGGTTCTAAATATTCTGTTTCAGCCAAAACTTCTCTTAGCTCATCAAGATGCTCCAGAACCATACCTGCTCCCCGAACCACGGTTGTCATCGGGTCTTCAATGATTTTAGTTGGAATTTTAGTTTCCTTTTTGTAACCAGAGTAGTCCAAACTTCGTAAAAGAGAACCTCCGCCTGACATATGAATTCCCGAAGCCATAATATCGGCTAATAGTTCGGGAGGTGTTTCTTCAATAGCGGTTTTAATCGCCATAATAATTTGGCCAATAGATCTTTCCAGGGCTTTTCTAATTTCCCCATCAGAAACTAAAATTTCTTCAGGAAGTCCGGTAACTAAATTTCTTCCCCGCATTGGCATTTCCAGTTTTTCTTTCATGGGGTGGGCTGACCCAATTCCAATTTTAATTGTTTCGGCCGTCCGTTCTCCGATTAATAATTTATACTCCTGATCAGCCCATTGAATAATATCCTGATTGAGTTTATTTCCAGCTATTTTCAAACTCTTTGATAAAACCAAACCTCCCAAAGAAATAACAGCCACTTCAGTCCTTCCTCCTCCAATATCAACAATAAAAAATGCCACCTGGCTCTTGAACCGGAAGCCTGGCTCCAATAGCAGCTGCCATTGGTTCTTCAATTAAAAAGACTTCTCCGGCTCCAGCTGATTTGGTAGCATCGGAAACTGCTTTTTTTTCTACTTCCGTGACCCCACAGGGAATACCAACAATTACTCTAGGTCTGAAGTTTAAAATAAATTTTCTTTCCCGCGCTTTTTCAATAAAATAACGAAGCATTTGTTCTGTAACTTCAAAATCAGAAATAACGCCAGCCACCAGGGGTCGGGTGGCAACAATATGGGCTGGGGTCTTGCCTACCATTTTTTTTGCTTCTTCTCCAATGGCTAAAATTTGACCGGTTTTTTGATTAACGGCTACCACCGAGGGTTCTTGAATCACAATACCCTTTCCTCGAACATAAACCATGGAATTCGTTGTTCCCAAATCAATGGCTATATCTTCAGAAAATAACTTACGAATTTTATAAAACATATTTATTAGTCAAATCTTAAATGAGTTTTTTAACTTTTGAAATAGAAATAAGTTTCCCCCTTTTTTGATTTCTTTTTTTAATCTCAACACAGCCCCTGGCTAATGTTCTTTCGCTAACCACCATTCTCATTGGAAGGCCAATTAAATCAGCATCAATTAGTTTCTCTGCCGGGCTTTTATCTTCTCTATCGTCATAGAAAACCTCAACGCCTCCCTTTTGTAAATCTTTATATAATTTTCTTGATATTTTTTCAACCCGAGAAGACCTTTCCAACGAAAGCAGGTGAATCTGAAAAGGAGAAACACTGTCTGGCCAGATAATACCATTTTTATCGTGATGAACCTCGACTATAGCACCCATCAATCTACCAAGACCTATCCCGTAACACCCCATCAAAATCAATCTTTCTTTTCCGTCTCTTTCTTTAAATTTGAAATTAAATGCCTCACTAAATTTACTTTTTAATTTAAAGATGTTACCTACTTCAATAGCTTTTTTGATTTCTAATTTTTGGCTTTTACATTTTTGACACCTATAATTCTGTTCCTTCATAATTTCTTTGTTGGTGGCTAATTTACATTTTGGACAAAGGTAAATTCGGTCTTCACCGTAAGGGGTAAGGGTTTGAAACTCATGAGAATATTTACTAAAAGTACCTCCCGAGGCTAAGGTCAAGAAGGTTTGTTTGCCTATACCACATCTCTTGAAAATTTGAAAATACGCTTTTTTCACTTTCTCGTAATATTCATTTAAATCTTTCTCGTCTCGATGAAAAGAATAAAGGTCTTTCATTAGAAATTCTACTCCCCTTAACAAACCAGATTTTACCCTTAATTCATCTCTAAATTTATCTTGAATTTGATAAACAAATACTGGCAGGTCTTTATAGGATTTAACAAAATTCTGAACCAGGGGGGTAACAATCTCTTCATGAGTCCAGCCCAGGCTAAAATCTTTTCCCTCCCGGCTTTTTAATTTAAACATTTCTTTATACTGCCACCTATCTGTTATTTTCCAATTTTTCTTAGGATGGAGGGCAGGGAGCAAAACTTCTTGACCGGAAATTCTATTTATTTCCTCCCGGATAATATTTTCAATTTTTTTCAAAACCCTCAAACCCAACGGCAAATAAGAATAAACTCCGGCCGTTAATTTATCAATAAAACCTGCTCTAATTAAAAGTTTGGCATTGGGACTTTTTTCGTCCCTGGGAGCCTCCTTAAGGGTTTTGGTAAAAAGTTGAGATTGTTTCATTGGCTAAAAACAAGATTTATTTTAAAGAAGACCTTTTATGTCTTTTATTGTCACGAAAACCATCAAAATAATTAAGAGGGTAAAGAAAAAAGCATTAACATTTTTTTCTGTTTTAGGGTCAAGAGGTCCTCCTTTAATTTTCTCGATTCCCAGAAACAATAATCTTCCTCCGTCTACAGCCGGAATGGGTAGGAGATTAAATAGAGCTGCATGAATAGCAATTATTGCCATAAAATATAAGAAGTAATTGATTCCCTGAGGAATAATCTCTCCAATAAGCTGGGCAACACCAACCGGTCCTTTAAGTTCTATTTGTTCCCTGGGTTGCTCTCCTCTAAAAGATTTTATCAGGGCATCTCCTAAAAGACGGGGAATGGCAATGGTTACTCTACCTGTCGTCAGGATACCCTGGAGAGGTGCTTCTCTCCAAGAATAATGCTCCAGGGCAGTTCTGGTAAGACTAACTCCCATAGGTCCTTCGTTTTCCGGAGGAGAAACCCTGGGAACAAGAACAATTTCTAAAACCTCCCCGCCCCTTTTGATGGTTAAAACAACTTCTCTGCCTTGATGAATTTTAACAAACTCCACTACCTCAGCCACCTTGTCGGTTTCAAGTAAATCTCCCCCACTCTCTATTTTCTTAATAATGTCACCTGATTTTAATTCGGCTCTTTCTGCTGGAGAATTGGGTAGAATTTCAATAATCTGAATTTTAGTATCCTTTAAGTCGTGATTAATCTCATCTTCCACGGCCACCGGTAATCCCCAGACACCTGCCACCAAGGTGAAAAGTAAAAAAGCGATTATCCAAAAGGTAATTACTCCCCCCAAAACAATTAAGGCTCTTTGCCAAATGGGTTTTGTTCTAAAACTCCCGCCTTCCATAACTCCTTCTTCCTCTCCGTATACCCTTACAAAGGCACCAAAGGGTAAAAGATTTAGAGAATAAAAAGTTTGGCCAATTGTTTTGCCAAAGATTCGGGGAGGATAGCCCAAACCAAACTCTTGGACCCTTACCCCAAAGACCTTTGCTAAAATAAAATGTCCCAGTTCATGAAGGGAAAATAAAATCACAATGCTAAAAATGGCAATTAAAATCTGAAAAATCATGCTTATTATTTCATTATCTCTTTTTTCTTTTTTTCTACCACCTCCTCAATTTTTTTATTATATTCATCTACCAAATCCTGAAGTTCTGACTTGCCTCGATATTTATCATCTTCCGGAATCTTTCCTGTCTGAGTAAGGGTCTGAATTTCATCCCAGACTTCACCTCGCCACCTCCTGACAGTTATTCTCGCATCTTCTTTTTTTTGAGCAATAATTTGTAGTAAATTTTCTCGATACTCAGCACTTAAGGGAGGGAGAGAAAACCTAATAAAGTCGCTCTCTACCACGGGATTCATTTTCAACGATGACCTTGAAAGGGCAGTAACTATTGGTTCAACATAGGATTTATCCCAGGGCTGAATTAAAATCTCGTTCTTGGCAGTAACCGAGATGGTTGCTAACTGTTTCAGATGAAATTTTTGACCAAAACACTGTACCTCCACGTCTTCAACCAAAGAGGGGGAGGCTCGGCTAGTTCGAATTTTACCCAGCTCTCTTTCCAGATAATCAAGAGTTTTTTCAAGCTCTGGCTTAATTCTATTAATAATGTCTTTATACATGAGATTCTTTTTAAAAATTAAGCATTAAAATTTCTAAAGCTAATTTAGAATTCACGTTAGTTGTGGTAATCAGGAATCTTGTCCTCTCCAAGACAGAAAGAGTATTCTTTAATTTAGCAAAAGAGTATCCTTCAAACCCAGGAGATTTATTAATTTTTGCCAATAAAATCTTTCTCAGATAAGAGAGCCAGATTTCTAAAATCTCTTCTAAACTCTTTTCTTGAGATAAATCTTTTGCATATTGAAAACGGATAATTAGAGGAGAATTTGAAATTTTTATTAATTTATTTATTATTTTCTTTTGACTTTCTAGTTTCTGGGGATTTAATAAAAAGTCGATGGCAATTCCTGGTCTGCCCTGGGAAATCGTGGCCAAATCTTCGGCCTCTTTGGTAGAAAGTCCTTGATTTTCTAAGAACCCTTTTATTTCCGCCTTTGGGACAAGATGAAATTTTAAAATTTCACACCGAGAAATAATAGTCGGCAGGAAATTTTCTGGAAATTGAGTAATCAAAATCAAGAGAACATTGCCCTTGGGTTCTTCCAGGGTTTTTAAGAGAGCATTCTGGGCTTCAATTCCCATTAAATGAGCTTGGTCTATTATGGCTGTCTTAAAAGAAGTTGAATGAGGGGAAAGTTTTAATTTCCAGATTAGGTCTCTAATTTGGGAAATCTGGATAACGTTGTTTTGGGGTTCAATCAAAATAAGGTCAGGGTGACGTCGCTCTTCAAGGGGATAGTTCAATATTAAAGAAAGCCACTTTAGGGCTATTGTTTTTTTTCCTAATTTCGAAGGACCGGCAAATAAATAGGCGTGGGAGAGAAGACCCAGAGTTGCTGCTTGTTTTAGAAAATTCCATTGTTTTTGATGCCCGACTATCATTTTTGGCTCATTACGCTCTTTTTATATAAATCTAAATTTTCCAATATAACTCCCGCTCCTTCGGCTACGCAATGCTTGGGTTCATCAGCTAAAATACAGGGAACGCCAGTGGCTTGAGCAAAAAGCTCGGGCAAATTTCTTAACATCGAGCCCCCACCGGCTAATACCATACCCCTATCCATTATGTCGGCAGATAATTCAGGGGGAGTATCTCTTAAAACTAACTTAATCACCTGGATAATTTCAGCCAAAGTATCTGAGGTTGCTTCGCAAGCCTCGTTAGAGGAAACTTTAATTGTTCGGGGAAGACCAGTAATTAAATCGCGACCTCTGATTTCTATAGTTCTTGGTTCTTTTTCGGAAAGGGCAGAGCCAATTTCTATTTTTACCTCTTCAGCGGTTCTCTCTCCTATTGCTAAATTGTGTTTTTTCTTAATGAAATCAGAAATCGCCAAATCCATCCTATCCCCGGCTGTTCTAATTGAGCGACAACTCACTATTCCTCCCAGAGAAATTACTGCCACCTCGGTTGTCCCTCCCCCAATATCAACAATCATATTTCCCGAACAAGAATTAATGGGAATTTCCGCTCCAATGGCAGCCAAAATTGGCTCTTTGGCTAAATAGACTCCCCTACTGCCCGCTGCCATACCTGCTTCAATAACTGCCCTTCTTTCGGTTGAAGTAATGCCAGCTGGTACTCCAATTAGTAATTCCGGTCTAATAATGCGAAAGGGCCCGGAAATTTTATCAATAAAATATCTCAACATGGCCTGGGTAACCCTAAAATCAGCAATAACCCCGTCTTTCATTGGACGGTAAACTCTT